>Ga0070741_10000257_pt1 | contig 203879 bp, 181 predicted proteins | sample Coa_R1_4_FD_66440 | JGI IMG/M metagenome (GOLD analysis project Ga0070741, IMG submission 66440) | Surface soil microbial communities from Centralia Pennsylvania, which are recovering from an underground coalmine fire - Coalmine... | ecosystem: Environmental > Terrestrial > Soil >... | reverse complement strand
CCCGCCGTAGCGAATCTAAAGCGAACTCCTGAAACGCTTCGTAAAACTCACGCTAAGGCCATTTGCAGGCGATTTGGCGAACGCAAAGCGAAAGCATGTGGGTAGGGCCTAGGCAATGCGGCTGACCTGGCACTTTGGGGGGACCCTCCCAGGGGACTAACGTCAGCCAAAAGAATTACTTAGCTCGCTAGAGATGCCATCACTGCGCAGCGGAGCCGATCTCCCGCACGCAAAGGCACGAAGCGTCAAAACGCCTGCAATCGATTCGGGAAGTGGGGGAATTGACCATTACGCGAGACGTGGTTCTGTTCAATCGCGATTCAACTGGCCGTGCATGTCTTTGATATTGCAAGCGTTAGATGTGACCTGTGGTTAAGATAACCAACGCTCACCCGTAAAACGTGCTTTGAACTGACCGCGAATGGACCGTAACGCCTTGAAATACTACGTGTGTAGTTATATTCGTGCGGACTTTATGGGAAAACGCGATCTATGAACGCGACCTTGGCGACGTGTAGGCTTTCAGGTGCCAAGTCAGCACATGGAATTGTTCATTCCGGTATGTACGGTCTGGTAGGCGACTGACGCTCTGCGCGTGCGGACTCAGAAAATATCGCGGTCAAAGCTGCGCAAGTGGCGATAGTGGCTTGCTTGTCGCTCAGGCCATTTGCTTTCAGCCAATCTCGAAAGCCCCGCAACTCTGGATTGCTGTTTAGGATTCGCTCCCAATCCGTGACGGCCTCCCGTAAGTCTCCATTCCACTCGTTGCCTTGCGTCATGACGTGCGCCTTCTGCCTTGGGCCAATTCGATTGCTTCCATTTGTGGCTTGTGCACCGCTTCAAAGGCCCGTATTGCCTCATCGCTAATCGGGTGCTGCGTCTCCCACTCTTCGTATCGGCCTTCGCGCATCGCTTGGCGTGCTTCAACAAGAAGCTTCTCCCATGCGTCCAAACGTCGCCCCTTGCCGACCGTTTCTTGCTCAACGGCCTTTTTATAGTGGCGCGGCCTATCGCCCCGAAGCCCGCGATACGCGTTTGCGAGCCGGAGCAGTTCCTTGGTGTCTAACGTATCGCCCTCTTCCCTTATCCGCTTGGCAACCAGCTTACGGATTGTTCTTTGGCTCATTCTCTTTTTTTACCCTCAATGTTTCAGTTTGCGGCCTATAGCCACGTTCGCTCGGTTCGTGAGTAACTGCCAGAATCGTTGAACAAATCGTTGAACAAAGGCGAGCCGATGGTGCCCTATGCCGCCTACTATTGCCGTTGATCGAACAGGTAAGTTGTTGATGCCGCTGGCCGCCAGCGGAAGGAAAGTAAATTCGTAAACCGCAGGTCCCCGGTTCAAGCCCGGGCCTCGGCTCCAGCTTTTCTGTTCATTCGCAACGCGATCGGATATTCCGACTTCGATCGAATTGCCCCAAAATGCAGCAGCATAACAATCTCACGTTATCTCTTCAAACGAATCAGAACGCGCCTCAGTATTTGAAGTTTACGATCACATACGCCACATTTGAGGTTCCATTGCCCCACATGCCTTCTGTGAAAAAAGGATCCATGGGCTCGGGATTCTTGACGACGAGGGCAAAGCGGCCAGCGGTTCGCAACGCTTCGGCATCCAGGGTGACCTGGAGTTCTGTCGAGCTCACGGACCGGCTCGACATGAGTCTGCCTTTGAAATAGGCGCTGGACCTACGCACAAAATTAAGGCCCTTCAGGTTGACGGTCACGTTGCCGCTTTCCTGCGTTACGATGAACGGGTTGACGGACTCGATGGCAGGCTGCGGCGAGTTGGCTGGGTCGGGCACAGCCCCGGCATTGGCTGTTTGCGCACCCGACGCACCCTGCCCCCCACCGGGGCGGTTCACCTTCTTCAAGGCCATGTACCACGGCAACGCCGAAACAGTGGGGGTGAAATGCGGGCCGCCTATCTCAAAAGGAACATGGTAGGTCGAGTGGTAGACGGGGTCCACGACTTTGCCGTCGAACACCACGGTTTCTACGGAGGCGATGTTTCGAATGTCTTTCAACGGGTCTTGCTCAAGGATGATCACATCGGCCAGCTTGCCTGCTTCGACTGTTCCCAACTGGTCCTGCTTCCGGATCAACTCCGCGGGCCACTTAGTGGAACCCTGGATGATCTGCATGGGGGTAAGCCCCCCTTCAGCCATAATTTGCATCTCCTGCTGCAAGTCGAGTCCGGGCGGCTTGGAGGTGTTGGTATGGCCCGATACGATGATGTGACCGCCAGCATCGGCGAACATCTTGTGGAATCGCAGGGCATTCTGGTACCCCTTGATTCGCCGCTCTCGCACTTCTCCCATGTCAATTCTGGTGAAACGGGCGAACACGGCTTGAATGGCGTCCTCAGGATAATAGGCCAGAAGATTCTCATCACTGAACATTTGGTGGGCTTCGGCTTCGAATCGGGTCCAGTCTTTCGGGTACCCTGGAAAGTTGATACTGAAGGTAGGGACCAGCGCGACTTTGTGCGCGACGAGGACGGCTATTAAATCCTTGGCCTTGGCCTCATCCATTTCGGCGTAACGATCAATCTCATTTCGGTCATCGGCGCGAGCCTGCCACTTCGAAGGGTCCTTTGTTATAGACAGGCCGATGCCTGCGGAATGCGGCAGACTGGCCGAACCCAGTAGCGCCGCATCTTTCGGAAACAGCACTGGCCCGTAGGCCCGAGTGAACACGGGCTTGCCGGCCTTGGCGGCTTCGTCGAAAACGGCGTGGATAATGTCCATGGAGAGGCCGCCGTCTTCCAAGATGACGAAATCCGCTCCCGCAGCGATCCACAGCTTGACGAGATTTCTGGCTTCCTCAGGGGTTGTGGGAACTCGCGAGGAAGTCATCGGGCCCTCTAAGCCCGTCTGGCCTGCGTTGTACTCAGAGCTGAGCCTCGATATCGCCGTAAAGACCCTTGGGCCCAGAAACTTTCCATGCAAGATGGCGTCCCGATACGGCACCACCATTTCTCCGCTGAAGCCAACGTCTATATTGGACGTAATGCCGTGATTGATAAACGCCTCACCGAAAAACCAATCATTGTCGGCTTCAGAGTCAAAGAGACCGGGGAGAACGAATTTTCCATCGGCCTTGATCACCCGCGCGTTGGCGGGATAGGTTTCTTGCCCCCTACGCGATACGCTGCTGATTTTGTTACCCTGGATAATCACGACGGCGTCCCGTATGGGCGTGCCCCCATTGCCGTCAATGAGGGTGCCACCTTCAATCACCAGCGATGCCGGCTGCTGGGCCAGTGCAGTTGGGAGGTCGTGACAAACCCCGAAGAGCAGAACAAAAAAAAGGCCCAGGACGTTGTAGCCGAATTTTTGTCTCACGTCTTTCCTCGACACTCGCGCGTGTGGTGCTTGTGGCGCTCGCTGATTTTACGGCATACGCTCTGGATTACTTGTCTGGGGCTTCGGGAACAGCATCGTGAAGCAACTGGTTATATATGGCCTGCTGTGAAACTGAGCAAATCATCTCGCGAATATCGAAGTCCGGTGAATTCAACCCAAGACGGAATTTGTTGAGCGGCACCCAAGGTTTCGTATACATCTTCGGGTCAGTAATTGTCACCGTGAGCTCCATATTCAATTCGTCCACGCGGTGGTAGATCTCTTCCACAGAAAGTTCGTCGCTGTGTGGTCGCCCGGGATTATCAATCCACGTGCTGTCATCAAGCCCGACCGTCGTGACCACCAGTGTCGTAGGGTCCACCCACTTGCCAACCGAGTATCCGAACCACCGAGCCTCATTGATTTGCTTGGGCAGTTCCCGCCCGTCCGTCCAGATGTTGCGCCATGTCCTGGTGTTTTGATAGAGGATCAGCACTTGGTCCTTGGTTTGAACAATCTGCAACGCCCTTAGGTTGAAAAGATCTATGCGCGGGAACCCAATCGGATCACAACTGTTAAATGGATCATTGCTCTCAGCAATGGGAACTCGTCTGGCTCCCTCGCCCGGCTTATGCGACTTGTACGTCTCCTCCCCCAAAGGGGTAAAAGGTAAAACATGCTTCCCGTCTTCTGGCATGTCTTTCGGGCCACTTCCAAAGACTCCATCTCGGTACCTTGGGACCGGCTCCCAAATTCCGGACAGGTCATGGATGGGAGCGGGCCCCGGCTTCTTACCTGCGGCCTCTAGAGATACTTGCGGCCGGTCCCAACCGTCGAGATGTATATTCTTGTTTTGGCCCGCAGCAGGGTCTGGCGCCTGCTGCGCGTACCCTGTTTGAGCACGCATTGCAGGTGAAACCGTCAGCGCGGCAAGTACAATCGTTGCGACAACAACACGCTTTAGCATTTTCGCAATCCTTCCCACCTGGATCCCGTCTCGATGTCGCCAGCCATCAACCCGCTGCCACGCCGCCATCATTGCCTAGCGCACCTCTGCATTCATCACATAACCGTTGGCGAGTATGACCCTGCTGATACGCCCGATGGGCGCGTGCTTGGATGTCGCACCCATGACAACCGTAACCACATCTCCAGGCTTGAATGTCTTCGCGTTGAAGCCAAAGTTGACCAGGGTGGACGGGGCCTGGTTCTCGCAAATCCAATGTACGATGTTACCGTTGTCATCCTTAACGTCGATCTTCAGAAAAGTGTGGGGATTGATCCAAAGCCACGCCGTTACGGTGCCCTTTATGGTGACCTCCTTGCCGTCGTACGACGCGTTTCCGTGATGCGCGAACAACGGTATTGAAACCGCTAACAATCCAACCGCCATGAATTGGATTGCTTTTAAGGGATTTCGCATAGCATGCCTCCCAACGATTCCCCGGCACCCCTCGCGCTGCCTTCGGGCTTATAGCACAGTTTTTCGGCTCTAACACACATTTGCGCCCCTAGCACTAGGCAACGCAAACGACAGGTTGGGGCGCAGCCTCTGGCATCAGCGCGTGCAGCGTGTTGAGGGCGGTGATTCGAATGTAGTGCGCATGCTTTCGGGTATTCTTGAAGCGCGCATTCAAACCCAGGTCTACTCTTAGTCTGAGGTGCAAGGGATTATGAATTTTCGCAACCGCTATCTCGTAGTCGCTGTCCGAACGTTGCTGGGCCTGATCATGCTCGCAAGCGGCATAAGCGGACTGCTGATGGGCAACTCAACAAAAGGTGTTCCCGCCCAGATGGTCTCCTTCACCCAAGTGTTCTGGGCCTCAGGCATTTTCCAGATGGTCAAAGTTACAGAGATTGTCGCCGGCTTCATGCTGCTGGTTGGGATCCTCCCGGCATTAGCAACGTTGTTTCTTGCACCGGATGTTGTTGGCATTGTTGTAGTCAATTCTCGGTTGATGCCTTCATTCTTATGGATTGGCGCAATCGTGTTTGTGCTGACCGCTTATTTGGGATACGCGTACTGGGATAAGTACAAGCCAATCTTTAATCGCAATTGATGAGAAGTGATAAATAGAACAGAGCGGGAAGTTGCGAATTGTTTATCCGAGTTACCGAGAAGCCCTGCTTATCAAGACTTGGGCAGGCCGGGAAACTTGCAACCGAATTTATTGACTATTGCGAGCTGCCCGTGATATGACCCTGCGCAATTACCGGGCATCGTGAGCAGTTGGTCGGGGTAAGTGAGCACATACTCGATCTCTGCGAGCTGTGTAGCCAAGCTATCAAAGGGACAATCCTTCGACGGTCGTTGCCGCAAAGGGAGCTGCTCAAGAGGCTCTTCAGTTCCTAGGGGTGACTTCCGCGGTTGAAACGTCGCATGGGGGGGCGGTATGTGGATAAAAGTACACCTATCGAGTGGGAGACTAACCGCGCGATCGCTGCGCGCAGTGGCTGCAGTTGGAATAATTTTCGCGATTACCATTGCCGGTTACGGCCAAGGCAGCAGTACAGGGCGGATCCTGGGAGCCGTCACGGATCAGACGGGCGGCGTCGTTGCCGGTGCCACCGTCACAGTGACAGACACACAACGCGGCACCTCGCGAACGCTCACCACCGATGATGCCGGAGAATACAACGCTCCGGAATTGATTCCAGGCGCCTATACGGTTAAGGCAGAGTTCAAAGGTTTTAAAGCGACCGAGCGGCAAAATATCGGTGTGGAAGTCGGCAAAGAGTATCGCGTCGATCTTACGTTACAGCCCGGCGAACAGACTGAAAAAGTCACGGTAACCGAAGCTCTTCCCCTGGTCGAAACCAGCAGCGCCGTTTTGGGAGGTACGATCAGCAATCAACTGATCGGCGATTTGCCGGTACAAGGACGAAACTTTCAGAAACTGCTGGAATTGCGTCCCGGCGTGTATCTGAGCCCCGGCAGCGGCAAGTGGAGCCAGAGTTCCAATGGCATGCGTCACGAACACAACGTCTATATTCTGAACGGCATTGACACGATCGAAGGATTTTCATCGCAGAGCGTGTTGAATGCTTCTCCGGTTTTTGGTGACGCGACTTCTATTCTGCCGATCGAAGCGATTCAGGAGTTCAACACCGAACAGGTCCCCAAAGCCGAGTATGGCTGGAAGCCAGGAACGATCGTCAATGTCGGTCTGAAATCGGGAACGAATTCTCTGCATGGCACGGCGTATGCATTCGGGCGCGATGACGCTTTAGACGCGAAAAACCCGTTTATACAGGCTGGGACTGCTAAACAGACGACCGCAATCGAGGATTTCGGCGGGACAGTCGGTGGGCCCATCAAGAAGGACAAAGTCTTCTTTCTGCTCGGGTACGAAGGGCAACGCAACACCATAGGCGCCCCCTCATCGACGCTGACACTGCCGACTCGATTCAATCTGCTGGGTACGGGAACTTCAGCGGCGACGGCAAACGCCCAGAGCGTGCTGAACGCCTGCAATGCGCTTGCCGCTGCCACGGCGCCGAGGGACCTCAGTCTGGCCATCGCAGGCCTGACATACAATGCAGCCGCTCCATTGGGGTCCAGGTGCGCCGCAGACCCAAGTAATCCCGGTGTCTTTCAAGACGGCACGAGCATAACGGAATCGATCGCTCCAGTTGGCACTGCCAACCTCCATAATGGCCTCGCCAAGATCGATTACCATGTGAACGACAAACACACACTGAGCGGCGAATACTTCGTCGGCGACTACGAAGGATTGGGGCCGCAGAATAATGCCGCCGCGCAGCCCTACTGGGACACCTTTACGCATGCCAAATCGATGGTCGCTGGGTTCCACTGGACTTGGTTGGTCTCGTCCACCATGGTCAATGAAGCGCGCCTTGGTTTCAATCGCGAGAATCAGCAGAGCTATCCCGGCGATTGCAGCGCCGTTGGCCAGCCCAGTTACAGCTATCTGGCAAACTTCAATAGCAACTCGACGCCCATGACAGGCGTCGGATTGCCGGCGAATTGCGGATTCCCTGCAATCACGATCACGGGGTTCTCCACGACTGGGTGCTGCAATACTTTTCCCAAAATTCAGGGACCGGACCGAACAATTCAGTTTATCGACGGGTTCTCCTATATCCACGGCCGGCACTCATTCAAATACGGATTCGAAATGCGCCACCTTACCTACAACGGTGGCACGTATAACGGAACGCGAGGAGCTTTTACGTTCAGTGCGGCCGGCGGCTTGACTGCACTGCAAAACTTCCTGGTCGGGACACCCTCGACGACAACGCCGCCGTCAGAATTGGTGGGCGATCCGGCTCGCACACTTACCGACTGGGGCTATGCGGCTTATGCCCAAGATGACTGGCGGCTGACCGATCGGCTCACCTTGAACTTGGGACTCCGATACGAAACTGTGACGCCTCCGATGGACGCGCACAACTTGCTGGCTAACTTCGATCCAAATTTGGGGCTGGTGCAAATTGGAAGCGGGATCAGTTCGCTTTGGAAGCGCCCGAATGATTTTTCTCCTCGCCTTGGCTTTGCCTGGGATATTACGGGCAATGCGAAATGGGTGCTTCGCGGCGGCGCCAGTCTGATTTATGTGCTGGAGGGATTCAACGTGTTTGTTTCGCAGCAAGCCGCCGGAGCTTCGCTGGGTGTAAATGCGGTGCCCACGGGAGCGCTGCTCAATGGCGCGCCGAATCCCAACGGCGGAAATATCACTACAGGCTCCGTTCAGTTCACATCCGGCGTCAATTGGACAATCGCTGGACCGGTGCTGCCCAGCGGCGCGATCCGTTGCGATTCGCCCCTGAACGCTGCTCCCACTAACAAGCCTTGCTCAATCACGGTAGTCGATCCCAATTTGAAGCGGCCTTATGCTCCGGCCTGGAACCTCAGCCTGCAGCACGCGTTCAGCAACGATATATCGCTGCAAGTTGCGTACGTAGGTACGCATGCCACGGACTTAATCGGACTGAACGACATCAATGCTGCGGCGCTAGGCTCGGGCTGGGCCACATTCGCTGGTGGAACCTGCACACCCAGCATTTCAGCCATTAGTGTGCCTTGCGAAAATATCAGCCGTCCATTTTTCAGCAAATTCCCATACCTCTCCAGCATCGTTCGCATTTCCAACCAGGACGACAGCAATTACAACGGATTGCAGGTCACGCTCACCCAGCGGCCCTGGCACGGTCTTTCCTATCTGGTTGGATATACCTGGGCACATGCATTGGATGAAGCCAGCGGAGACTGGAATGGCTCTGCCCTTCCTGCGAACCTTTACAACGTGCGGGCCGACTACGGCAATAGCCTTGATGATGTGCGGCACCGCGCGACGATATCGCTGACCTACGCGCTGCCGGAGAAGAAGGGCTTTGCCCAGATGCTGCAGGGGTGGAAAATCAATTCTGTCGCGAATATCCAGTCGGCGCTACCCTGGTTCGTTAACGATACGACAAACGACATCAGCGGTGTCGGCGGCAAACAGGATCGCTGGGACTTCTTTGGAAATCCGGCAACGTTCAGTGGGCTGGGATTTGCCTCGGCCCCATTCTTTGCCGGGGCCTCAAATGCGGCTTGCGTCGCACAGGCCGCCGCGCTCGATGCAGGCAATACCCCTTTGCATCCCGGCTTTACCTACTCTGCCGCCCTCGCCAAATTTGGCTGCTATGACGCCGGCGGTTCGATCATGCTTCCGCCAGCTTTAGGGACGTACGGGACCATGCCGCGCGGGCTATTCCGCGGGACAGGGCTGAAGTTGCTGGATATGTCGCTGACCAAAGACATCCGGTTCACGGAACGCTTCGATGGCCAGTTCCGCTTCGAAGTCTTCAACATTCTCAACATGACTCAATATTCCTACGCAGCTTCGAACACGACGAACCCGGCGCAGACAAGCACGTTTGGTTCTGCGCGTGTGACGCCCGACGTGCAAATCTCGAACCCTGAGGTGGGTAGCGGGGCGGCGCGATCGATCCAACTCGGGTTTAAGCTGACGTTCTAAGTCTCCATACGCTGGATCGACAGAAAAAAGGGCCGGATTTAAACTCCGGCCCTATGCTTTTCGCCATCAACTTGGTTCGAGCCGCTTTCCCATCCGGCTTTCCTCTCGCGGCATTCTGCGAGCCTCCGGTTAGCGCCAGCCGAGCTCCGGGGCGACATATTTCAGGACGCTTTCGATCACGTGTGCGTTGTAGTCCACTCCGAGCGTGTTCGGGATTGTCATCAGCAGCGTATCTGCCGCGGCGATCGCCTCGTCCGCGGCGAGTTGCTTGACCAGTACATCGGGTTCACCGACATAGGAACGGCCAAACACGGCGCGCGTGTTCGCGTCGATGAAGCCGATCTGATCGCGATCGTGTTTCTCCTGCCCGAAATACGCGAAGTCTCGGTCGTCCACCAGTGGAAAGATGCTTCGGCTGACCGACACGCGCGCAGTGCGGGTGTGTCCGGCCTTTTTCCAGACGTCGCGAAACGCCTCGATCTGTTTGCGCTGTTGGATGTGCAGCGGTTCTCCGCTCTCATCGTCCTTGAGCGTCGAGCTCTGAAGATTCATGCCCAGTTTCGCGGCCCAACGTGCTGTGGCGTTCGAGCCAGAGCCCCACCAGATGCGATCGTGCAAGCCTGCCGAATACGGCTCGAGGCGCAGCAGCCCGGGCGGATTCGGAAACATGGGCCTTGGGTTGGGTTCGGCAAAGCCGTCCCCCTTCAGCAGAATGAGGAATTCCTCAGCTTTGCGGCGTCCCATGTCCGCGTCGCTCTCGCCTTTCGCCGGCGTGTAGCCGAAGTAACGCCAACCGTCGATCACTTGTTCCGGCGAGCCGCGACTGATGCCCAGCTGCAATCGGCCGCCTGAGATCAGATCGGCAGCCCCAGCGTCTTCGGCCATATAGTGCGGGTTTTCATACCGCATGTCGATCACGGCCGTGCCGATCTCGATTGTCCGCGTGCGTGCCCCAACGGCGGCAAGCAGCGGGAACGGTGAACCGAGCTGGCGCGCGAAGTGGTGAACGCGAAAAAACGCGCCGTCAGCACCCAGATTTTCCGCGGCAACAGCAATATCGACAGATTGGAGCAAGGCGTCGGCGGCCGAGCGTACCTGCGAGCCTGGGGATTTGGTCCAATGGCCGAAAGACAGAAATCCGATTTTTTTCGACATGTATTGGTCCCCTCGCTACGCACGCCCGGCAGAATAGGTCGCGTACGACGACGTAACTGCGTGTAGTTGCACGCCCCACGCGCAAATCCGACCCGTGAAGACGATTGTCTTGCGTGTTCCGCAGGAGTACCATTCGCCACCAAAACGCCCGCCAGAGGTTTGGGCGATAATCAGGCTTATTGCCGGGTCCAAAGGAGGGAAGATGCGAACCACTGGTTCAATTTTTGCGCTCCTCATTGTGGCGATCGTTCCAGTTCGGCTCCTGGCGCAGGGCAACCAGGACAAACCTTTTCCGCCGCACAAAGTGATCGGAAACATTTATTTCGTCGGGACCGACACGCATTCATCTTTTCTCGTTACCACTCCGGCGGGACACATCCTCATCGATAGCACTTATGAAAGCAATGTGCCGTGGATTAAGCAATCGGTGGAAAAACTTGGGTTCAAATTCACCGACATCAAGATCCTGTTGACGAGCCATGCCCACGTCGACCACTGCGAAGGGGATGCCCTGGTCAAGCAGATGACCGGCGCCACCGTCATGATCATGGATCGTGATGTTCCCGCCACCGAAAAAATTCAGCCCGAAGGCAAGCCGCATCCGATCGACCGGGTTCTGCATCACCTTGATCGCGTCGCCCTGGGCGGAGTCGTCTTGACCGCGCACCTCACGCCCGGGCATACCGAAGGCAACACCACGTGGACGATGAAGACCACCGAAGACGGCAAAACTTACGATGTGGTCATCCCCGGCGCCATTTATCCTAACGGTATGACGCCCGTGGTGGGAAATAAAGCATATCCCTACATCGCTGAAGATTCGCTCTTCATGTACAAATACCTCCGCATCCTTCCCTGTGACGTGATGCTGGGCTCCCACACGCCCTTCTATCACATGCAGCAGAAGTACGCGAAAATCGGCAAAGGCCCCAATCCCTTCATCGCGGGAGAGCAGGGCTGCCTCGCCGATATCAATGGCTGGGAGCAGGCCTTCAAAAAGCGCCTCGCCGCGGACCAGGCAAAAACTTCCGCCGCTGTGGAGCGTTGACTGCTGCGCTCCTTTACATTTCAATAACCGCCCTGTTTTGCATCGGCATCTCGGCGCGATGTGAGTTCCCGCACATCAAAAACGCACGCTTGGCGCGCCCCCGGCATACACCGGCGGCGATTTCATCCAAGCGAGACCAGCGAACCAAGCCCGCTTTCGTACAAGAGAAATGGAACAAAGTGAAAGCCCTCGCCGCTCAGGGCAAATCACTCGACGAAGTCAAGGCGGCCATGGCCGGTTTGCTCGAGCGCAATCCCAACATGACTGAAGTTATGTACACCGTTGACCGCGAAGCAGGAATAGACCTGTCCTTCGCCACGCCCGCGCGAATTTCTAGCAACTCACAAAATCGCCGCGTCTCTTTTTCCGGCGCAGCATTCAATGCTGATTCCTGTTACTTCTTATCTGGTTTTGGTGTATTGCCGGTTACTGCGTCCTCATCCACAGGCAGGGCAAGCAGCTTCATGTATTCGATCGCTTGAGACGGGATACAGAGATGCTCTTCAGCAAAGGGAATAGCCGCGACGCTCGGATTTTCCTGATTACGAATCCACGTCATTGTGCCTTTGGCTAATAAAAACGGCTCGGTGTAATACGCGGGGTCCTCAATGGTTTCAGTGAACTGCAAATGGTCGTAGTCCGTTCGGGTGTAGCGTTCGATGACGTGCGCATCGACCGTGTGCGGATAACCTCGGCGGTCAACCCACGTGCTGTCGTCCATGCCGACCGTGTCAATGACCAAGGTGTTGTCTTCCCAGTGGCCTTTCGAATAGCCGAAATACGTCGTCGAAAATCCACCTTCGTGGCCGACGTTTTTCGGCAACTCCCGGCCGTCCATCCAGATCTCACGCCACATTCGGAAGCCCTCAAGCAAGATGATGCGGCCGGGCATCTGAGCAAACCCGACGATCCCGATTTGATTATTCGCGGCGCGTGGCATACCCAGCGGATCGCATGTCTTCCATGGATCATTGGAAGTGGCGCTGAAAGGATCAGGAATATTCTGCCTCAAACGTGCTTGTCCAGCGGGCGTCATCGCAGGAATGCGGTTGCTTAACAGCGCTTCTTCTGGCCCCCTCCAGGTCCCATTTAGGTCACGAACAGGTGCCGGTTTGGAGGGAGTCTTATCTGCCTTCCGAGATGTTTCCTCCCGCGCTGGCCCGCCATAGCCATTTTGGTTTGGCGGGGCCGCTTGCCCCAGGCACGTCAAAGATGAAAACGCCAGCAGGACCGCGGCGCCGCTGATTCGCAACGTGTAGTGCTCTCGCATCTTGGACGGTCCTCCTTGCCGTTCTTTAGCCTGCCTTCAAATCTCGGCGTGGATGTTCCGGCGCAAAACTAGCAAATCGTTATTCCCGTGGTGTCCGAGTTTCAATGTCATTCCGAGCGGCGCGATTTCCGCGCTTGAGGCCTCGGCTTGCGCGGAAATTGCGCGTTCTTGCGAGGATGAGGAATCTCGTGCGGGACCGCCAGCGCACGCCGGTTTTGCGTGTGCTGGGGTGCAATCCCGGCGCGGAACGGCGGCAAGCTCCCAGTGACCCATTGCTAGCATGTTCTCCAGGCTAATTGGGACACCGTTATTCCTTGTTGTTTGTCTTTCGTCCGTCAGGACGGCAGGCGGCCGACTCGTTTCCGCCGTTGCCAAAATCCTGATCGCAAACCGATGGGCGATCGCCGATCAGCTCTCCATTACCAAACTCGCGCCCGTCTGCAAGTATCACCTTGCCTACACGCCCAAACGGCTGGCCGTTCCGCGCGGCATACAACACCACCGTGATCACATTCCCAGGCTGAATCGTCGTCTTGGTCCATCCCGTGGAACTGACCGCAGACGCCGCGTTTGCTTCCGCAACCCAATGTCTGAGGTTCCCCTTGTCATCCTTTTCGTCAAACAAAAGCAACGTGTGCGGATTCCCCCAATTGACCTTGGTCACGGTCACGTTTTTCAGAGTGACCGGCTTGCTGTCGTCGTACGCCGCACTACCATGGTGGCCAAATGCTGGACCACACATGAGCAACAAAGCTGAAAGCAACCCCAAAACGGCCGCACTGGATTTCATGGGATCTCCTGAAAACGACGGCTTTTTGACGGAATGCGTGGCGAATTCGTTCCCTGAAAAAGCAGGCTGTTTATATTTTGGGCTTCCCCGCCCGCACCCAGCCCTCCTGGGCCTCGATGCACTCCATGCTGATCATCATGTACCGGATATACGTTCCTCGGCTGATGAAGGGGCTAGGATCGCCGGGTTTGCGTGCTGCGTTTTTCGCTATTCTGTCGTCCTTGCCATTGACAAATGTCAGGTCGCGGTATGGATGATTGGCGATGTATCCATCAGTGCCGGCATCTTCGCCCAGTTTGAAAAATCGCTCAAACGATTGCTTGTAGGCCAGCATGCCCGCATCCATCCGGCCGACTTGTCCGCTTGGTTCGAATGACCGCGGAATGGCGCTTCCGCCCCAGAAGGACAGCAAATGCGTTCGCCCATTGTCCGTCACGGGAATAAGCATCGACACTGTTCCCGGCGTGTGGCCGGGCGTGACGTAGAACGTGATCGTGGTGTTGCCCAGCGTCAGCTTCTGTCCATCGCTTATATCCATATCGCGCGTGGGGGCCGGCCCGAACTTCCCTCCGGGCTCCGGTGCTGGCAGCTTCGCTACCATGTCCCAATCCGCCGCGGACATCAGGATGTGCGGGTGATAGTTCTCCTGCAGGTACTTGGAGCCGCCAAAATGATCGTTATGACCATGGGTGAGGATCAGGTACTTCATCTGCGTCGGATCGAGGCCCAGTTTCTTGTAGCCTCCAACGATAATCCGTTCCGCTTCCTCGGGATTATCCAGGCTGTCGATTTGGATAATGCCTTCGCTCGTGACGATGGCCCAGGACGCAACACTGTTCGTTCCGAGATAATAGAGCTGATCAAACACCTTGGTAGGCGGCGCATCCATAACTTTGGTTACGCTTGCCGCGGCATTTACCGGCGGCAGGCTGCAGTCCACCAGGCTCGGCGTCAGATCATTGGCAGCGAGAAGCCTTGCATTCGTCACGTGATCGAGGAAAGCCATGGGATCTGGCCCTTTGGGCGCAGACTCCTGGGCATTGACGTTACAAACGAGTGTTATCGCTGCTGAAATCGCGACTGCCAGCAAAGTCCGAGTTCTATGCATGGTCCTCAATTTTCCGGCCTCATTGATGAAATCACCAACCGAGCGGCCCATACACTAACATAGGTTTTCTCACCGGAGTCATCGGAGAAGCCCTCCCCTGTACCAGCCGGGAGCAGCCGCAAGGGAAGTTCCTGTTATCCGAACAGCGTCACTTCCAAAACTAATGACCCGCAACCAAAACCAAAATCACTCACTGACGTTGTCAGCGCGCCTCTTTTTGGGTCAGTTCCGCATACATGATTTCCGTAGTCGTGGGAGGAGGGAGATTCCCCTGTGCATTCCGTTGGGGCGGCTCGGTAGGCTCGCCGAAAGCCCCTTTTATCTCATCGAGAGACTTGCCCTGCGCGATCATCGTTTTCGTCTGGTTCCACTTATCCTCGATGATCAGCAATTTTGTCCTGACGTCAGCCTTCGTGAAAACATCGCCATGCCCCGGAACGTACGCGTCCGCGTCGAGTGCGAGCATTCCTTTCACCGTTTCGATCCATCCCGCCGCGGAACCGTGCAGATTCGGGTGAATTTGTGTGCCGCCTGGCGGAAAATCCGCGACGATGACATCCCCGGCGAAAACTACTTTCTCTGCCGGTAAATATACGATCAAGTCGCCACTGGTGTGTGCCGGAGCCCAATGCAACATCCGAATCCGGATACCGTCGATGACCTCCGATTCGTCTTGGTCGATCGTCTTCGTAGGAAAATAATTCGGCGGGATGGCATTGCGGCCCGTGGCGACTTCCATCTCTTTCTTCGTGTTTTCCTGCGCGATGATGGTCATCCCCTCCGGCAGCGAACCGATTCCCGTCTCATTGTCGCTGTGAAGGAGAACCACCGTTTTCACCGGTTTCGGAGTAATCTTCGCGATCTCATCGAGCACGGCCTTCTGCGCATCGGCTCTGTTTTTGTTATCGATTAAAATGACGCTGCTCTCCCCCACGACAAAGCCTGTGTTGGGATCGTTTCCGGCGGGCCCGCCTTTTGCCAGATACAAATCATTCTTGAGCTTCTTCACGACAAGCGGATCTTGTCGCCGGTAAGCATCTATGAGTGACTGGAGATGCTGTGCGTCCTCGCTGCTCACGCCTTTGACCGAATGCTGCTCTTCCGCGGCCCACACCGCGGCGCATAGCGATGCAGCAACCGCTGCCACCGCCAGCAATTTGGACGCTATGAGCAATTTGGATCGACAGCGCGCCATCCTCATTCCTCCCGCTGCAGCTTCGAAGTCGTGGCGCCCGGCCTGGAAGAGGCGGGTGGTTGCAGATCCTTCAAATCGAGTTTGTTTACGTCGTTAAAAATCTTTGCAAAGGCCTGCACCGCATTTCTTAGAACGCTTTCCGGCACTTTGTCGGGGGTGTCCTCGTCGCAATGGTAGTAAACCCCTTTGTTGTGTAAATAGAGCGAAGGTGCGTCGAACTGCACTTGGCTCAATTGCCCCGCTGAGCCGCCGCCGGCAATCTGCGTGGGCACGCCGAAGAGCGCGAAATCATCAACCGCGGCATGCGCCAATTGATCGCTCCCATACACACCCCACCACGATGGCGCACCGCTGTTGGTGGCCACGAGCGTCGGCTCGACGTTGCTGCCCCACGGGCGGTCCCACACCGGATTGGTTACCGCCACATGTTCGGAATTAACCAGCACAGCGGTCTTCGCAAAAATCGGCTGGAAATTCTTATGTAGCCAGGCGCCGCCGTAATCTCCGCCGTGATGATCGGGAAGCGCGACAAAATACATTGTTCGCCTTCGCTGATCCTTCGGCATCTTTGCGAAATATTCAGCGGTACCGAGCAAAGCTGCGGCCCCTGCGCCGTCATCGATCGCACCCTGAAAATAACCATCCGTATGGGCGATCATGACGATGTTCTCCTCCGTCATTCCATCGAGCTTGCCGATGACGATATCTTCCTTGAGATCGGGGTAGTGCCCGACGTCCCATCGCAGGTGCGTCTTCACACCGGCGCCATTCGCCGCGCCATAAAGCTCCTCGACGGCGTGCCCATCCTGGTCCCCGATCGTGAAGATGGGCACTTTGAATTCGCGCAGTGCGCCTTCGAAATGCGTGACGTAACGCATGTTGCCGGGGATGGCGATATCCACAACGATGGCTTTTGCGCCGGCTCTCTGCGCTCGCGCGATGGAATTCATCCACTGCGCCGATTGCACAAGGATGCTGGGCGTCGGAATGCTATAGATGAAGACGGCCTTGCCGCGAACGTCTTTTCCGATGAAGTCGGACGTCTGGCCCAGCCCGACCCATACGGTGTCCAGCTCCATGTCACCCTGCGGCGACGGAACATACCGCGCGAAATCGATAAACGGGTTCGAGCTCACCAGTGAAAGGTTCTTCCCGTTCCCAGAAACGGAAATGTCCCAGGACTTCGGAATGTCTTGGGGGTCGGGGATGGTCACCGTCTCGGTGGGCACGCCAATCTCTCTGAATTTCTCTTTAGCCCATTTCTGTGTTTCCGTCCCCGACGACATTCCCGGAATCCGGCCCCACCATTGGTTCCCCTCGTTCTTATACTTGAGTGAAATCGCCGCCAACTCGTCAACGTAGCCGCGAAGGCGCTTGCCGTCGATTGCGTCATACGACTTGTCCACGCCACTTGGCGTTTGCCAGATCAGCGGTCGCGCAGGCACCTGGGAAATTTTGCCTTTGAGTCGCGGCCGTGCCTCGCCCTCCTGAGCAATCGAAGTTTTCGGCATCAAAAGTGCCGCACACATCACAATCACGGCACAGTAAAGCACCGGCCAATCTCCCCTGTGTCTATGTGGCATTCTGTTCCTCGTTGAGCGCGTTGTGACTCGCGATATCCAGCGTGCGGGCGCGTTTGCAAATGGTACCGTACGAAGATGGCGCCCGACAATCAGCTCGCTTTCTCCTGACCACACCGGCCACGGTCGGTTCTTCTGGGGAGATTCGGTCAGGTCACGACCCACACCACCTCGGCTGCAAACACCCAAGCCGCCAGCGGCGAATGACAAAATAGGGTTCGAGCCAATCCCGCTTCGCGGGGAGAATAGTCGTGTCGCAATTTCATGAATATTGTGTAACCGTAATTAGGAAACCATCGGAGAAACGATGAAAAAAATCAGGCTGGCCGCCTCAGGCGAAAATGTCATTGACCCGAAGTTCTTTAATTTTGTTGCCCAAATCGCACACTTCTTTACAACCTATGGCATCGTCCTAACGTTCGCGAAATTCTGGCACTGGACCGGAATCGCCATTGCCGCGCCCGCATGCATTGTTTACGCCGCCGTGCACGAGTTCTGGTACGATCCGCGATACGAAAATCCCGTAACACGCGGCTCCGATGCCGAGGACTTCGTGTTTCTCGTAGCAGGCATCGCAGCGGCTGTCGCCGCATACGCGATTTAATCGCTGCGGTTATCTGCACAGTCTTATTTCCGAAAATCACCAGCGAATAAAACTAGCGCTGCCCACGTTGCGTTATTGTGTATGCCATACTAAAAAAAACGAAATGAGGGCCTCCATTTTGCACGAACGCATCGTCTTGTGCGCCGGACCATAAGCACCGGCTCCGTCATTTCGCCCGGCCTTTATATCCGGACACCAGCATATGAATTCTCAAGATGACCCCGGACCCTGCAACGTATAGATACTGCTTACCCGGCCCCCCAAAAGCACAGTTCTGAGCCACCTGAATACCGAAGCTGTCAAAAATGGGCACCTTTATGTTACCCAGGTGCTCGCCCTTCGCGCTGAATACCTGGACTCCCGCTGGTGTTGTGGAATAAGTGTTGCTCTTGCTGTCGATGCACAGACCATCTCCTGCGCCAACCGGCCCTTGCTCGGTTCGCTGCGCGAGGTCAAATTTTGCCAAATTTCGCCGATTCTTCAATGTCCCGTCCGATTGCACGTCATAGGCGACGAGATACTGACCCAGCCAATCGTTCACGTAGAGCATTTTTTCGTCCGGGCTCAGCGTAATTCCATTCGGCCGGTTGATGTCATCGGCCACGCGAATCAGTTTACCGGCAGGAGTGATGTAATAGACCGCTTGGGGCAAGTCATCCGGTTTCCTATCTGGACCATTCACTGCAACGTCGCCATGACGAGCAATTTCGTAACAGTCGCTAAAATAGATTCCACCCTTTTTGTCCACAACCAGGTCATTGGGACGAATGAAGGGTTTTCCGTCATAGTTATCTGCGAGCACCGTCGCGCTGTCCTTCGGATAGAGCACGCTGACTTTCTTTGAGTATTGCGCGGCGATAATTCGGCCGCGGGAGTCGATGGCCAGACCCGCCGCTCGTTCAGCGTTTTCCACCAGCATCGACAGGTTTCCTTCTTGGTCGATTTTGCCAACGCCGCCATTTGTGGTCAGGATTATGCTGCCGTCCGGCATGCCTACCACGCCATCGGAACCGCGCAAGCCATATTTCACCACTTCGATTTTTGTGTTCCCTGCGACTATGCCCGGAATGTTCGGCGTGACGGTATCAGGCGGGGGCGATACGGATTCATTGCGGCTCTGGCCAAACACCATAATCGACCAGAGTCCACAAAACACGACCAAGAGAGCTGCCCTGGATTTCACGCGAACTCCCGGTTGATCTTTCATCAGTATTTTCTGCGTTGAGCCGGATGGCGAGCGGCGAGTATATATCCACGAATTAAGCGGCGCCAGTTGTCCGGAAACGCCAGGGAGGTCAGGCGAAACGATCACTGTCCGTCCGGCAATACCGGCAGCGTAACCGTATTCACCGTATTCGGGTCATCGCGAAGTTTTATATACAGCAGCGTTCCGTTCGGTCGCGGCACATTCAAGCTGCTGTCCGCGAATCCGATCGGAACTGAGACGTTGTGAGTGAACTCGGGATCTGATGCCACGGAGTCGATCAAAAATAAGTTCACTCCTGTAAGCTTGCACTGTTGGTCGGGACTGTCCGGACAGCGTACTTCCTTCAGAGCAGGGATGCGTACCAGAGTCGCCAGCGGCTGCCAATCTCCTGTTCGGCCATCGCCGTCCACCGGCCGAAAGCGCAGCGGTCCGAAGGCCGAAGTCCCAAAGCTCTTGAGCGGATCAAGCACCGCCAACACCATTTGCGAGTCCTGCAAGATCAGACTGCCATCCTGCAAGCTCAAAAATGCGTGAAACGAACTGTCCTCACTCGCTACCTCAACCTTTTCCGTGCGCGGAAAGCTTTCGGGGATCTTCGTTTTTAGCAAAAACGTCATTCGCCCATCCTGAGGAAGCGATCGTGATTTGTCAGGTGCACGGGCGAATGGCTCGCCTCGGACTCTACGTTCTTGCTCATCAATTCGACCTCGGGACGAGGAGCACCAACCGTGGTCTGCAAATCCAGAACGCGGCCGTCCTTAAGGTGCACTCGTGCAACGATCTTTTCGTTCGCGCTAAGTTCCGCGTTGGTCCCCGCCTGTCCCTCCGAAAGACTGAGTTCATCTTCTTTGCCCACGCGTGAGAGTTTTGCTGGCTCAAACCGGATCTGCTTCAATTCGAGTGCACTCACTTGGTCGAGCCGCGTTCCCGTGAGAACGCCCCAATGATCGCCACTGCTGATCTCAAACGAGTCAAGTCGGGCCGCCTCCGCGTATGCCTGCAAATCAACCCGATCGGCTGGACCAGCGCCGAATTGCTGAATCGTCATCGTTAACGGGCCAGCTTTTTCGCCCTCCATCGGAACGTGTACTTCGAGTTCGTTCGCTTTGATCGCTTTCCAGCTTGTAGCGATCTCCATTCCGCTCTCGTTCTGAATGCGGACCCGCGATACACATGCCGCCGCCTCGGAATTGGCATAAAGAATATTCTCCCTGCCCACAACCAATGAGCCGCGATCTGACGCTTGATCCGCTGCGGGAATAACCCACTTCGCCGCATGCGCGTTCATCAGTTGAAAGGCAGGGCCTTCGAATGCGTCAAATCCCCAGTATCCCCGCAGTACGCCTTCGATCCATCACAAGGCGGATTCGTGATTGATGTGCACGGGTTGACTGCAGGCAGACTGGACTCAAGCGCTAACGGGTGCCGCAGGCAGGTCCACTCCTTCTCCGGACTCTCCCGATACATGCAGCACGAAATCGTGTGCCATTTTGGTCGAAAACACGACCGGTGCACCCTCGATCGGAAGAACTAGAGGCGTTTTCTGCAGGCAGAAAATCTCCTCCTTGTTCGCCGAGCGAAGCGGCGGCAGTTGTTGCGCTTCAACTGCCGGTAATGCCATCACGATCACCGACATCGGCTTTCGAAATGATGGCGGATTGTTAAGCCGCAGGTTCACCTGCGATCCTTCGAGTTCTGATAATGCAGGAATGTATTGGTAAGAGGCGGTGTGCAGACTCCCCATTAGTTTCGCCAGATCGACTACCGCTCCTACATAAGCGCTGTAGAAGCCTCCACCCGCAACCGATGTAGCCGTAATCTGTCCCATGAGATCCGCAGATGGTCCCGTAGTGAGAGCCGCAACCATTGACTGGCTGTGCCCATCATCAACAACCAGTTGGTCGGTGTTCTGGGTCAAGCAGGTGGATTGCTGCTCTGGTGGCCGGCCAAAGCATTGCTCGTCGAGCCTGATTCCCAATGTCTTGGCTAATAGACCCGATCTGTCGTGCAGCATTTTCGGATCCAGCGTCCCCATTTTCTTGACTTCACTCAAATACTTGTTCGACCGCGTTCGATCGAGATTGGCCTGATTCAAATCCTGCGACGCGCGCACAAACACACCGGGCTTGCTCCGCACCGCCGCCCGCAGTGTATCGAAATCTCCTCCCGTAACCGGTGCGAGAAACACTAGAGCTTGTTGTGCGTCCTTAGGGACCGTCGCGAGGATGCCCTCGGCGCGCACATTTCTATTCCACGTTTCGGCTCGCGTAAACCATTCATCAGGTGGAGGGTTCGTCGTCCCACGCAGAAATGCGATGACCAGAAGATAGTGAAACGATTGATCGTCCGGCAAATCGGGATGAACCCACAGCCGGTCTCCCGCCTGTAAATTCGGCACCGCCGCGATCGGCAGCGTTCTTCCCGCACGGTTCACGGTTATTTCTATTCTCGGGCCGGCCAAATCAAAGGCGGCATTGTCCGCCCAGGCGGCGCCTCCATAAATTGCCACCGCAAAGAGTAGTAACCGAAACACCCATTCACGGATACGTCCGTGATTGCTGGTTTGCAACGCGATTGCTCCCAAATTCCCGAAAAGCCCAGGGCAGAGGTGATGGCTTGCGGGGAAATTTCAAATACCTACGGATCTTCTTACTTAGAGGGAGGGCTACAAATTGTACCGTATAAACCGGTTTTTCCAACCCCGAACTCCACGTTGCCATGGGATTCAGCAATCTGCCCAATGTGCGCACCCTGTAACATCCGACGTACAATTCCGATGTGCGAGATCGAGCTTAGGGAAAACCATGCCGCCAAAAAATGTTGGAATGATCGGCCTCGGAATCATGGGCTCCGCAATGTCGAGCAATCTTCTTAAGAGCGGATTTCAAGTCACTGGCTTTGACATCATTGCCGAACGTATGCGCGCTCTCGAACGCGCAGGCGGTGAGGCCGCCGAGAATTGCGAGAGTGTAGCCTTACGGACCGCTGCTATAATCACGTCCCTGCCAACAGCCGATGCCCTGATCGACACGTCAAAACTCCTCGCCACTGCGGCTCAATCCGGCAGCGTCGTCATTGAGACCAGCACATTGCCGATTGCGGCAAAAGAAGAAGCACGGAAGCATCTCGCTGTGCGCGGCGTCGCGCTCCTCGATTGCCCTTTGAGCGGCACGGGAGCCCAGGCGAGGCTCAAAGACCTGATTGTCTATGCCAGCGGCGATGAGAACGCCTACAAGCGCGCAACGGAAATCCTGGACGGATTCGCACGAGCGCATTATTACGTCGGAGAATTCGGCGCGGGATCGAAAATGAAGTTTATAGCCAATCTCCTCGTAGCGATTCATAACGTTGCCGCTGCCGAGGCGATGGTACTTGCGATGAAGGCCGGTCTTGATCCGGCCATGGTGCTCAAAGCCATTGCCGACGGAGCCGGAGCATCCCGAATGTTACAGGTGCGCGGCCCCATGATGGTCGCGGGCAATTACTCCGATGCCACCATGAAGGTTGAAGTCTGGCAAAAAGACATGGCCATCATTGGCGATTTTGCCCGCAAACTCGAATGTCCGACGCCGCTTTTCCTGGCGAGCGCCTCCATTTACACAGCCGCCATGGCGATGGGCCGCCGTTCCGAAGATACGGCTGCCGTCTGTGCCGTGCTCGAAAAAATGGCCAACTACACGCGCCCGGCTTAGCTCTTGGGGTGAGCCCCCCAAATCCTTGACGCGATTTTCTATCAGTCGGATAATGCTATCTCGTCGAATCGAGGTGCACGATGCCGGTTTTCATGGTTGACCGTAGTTTGCCTGGCGTTAGCAACGATCAGCTCGCTGCCGCGCAAAAGGCCGCAATCGATACTTGTAAGCAGTTCACTTCGCAAGGGAAACCGGTGCGCTATATCCGCACGACTTTTGTTCCCGGTGAGGCGCACTGCATGTGTCTGTTCGAAGCTTCCAACGCCGATTTGGTGAAAGAGGTAAACGAGGCGGCCAAGCTTCCGTTTTCGCGCGTCGTGCCGGCGCTGGACCTGACCCCCAAAGCCTAACCCCTTGTAGCACCAGCGGTTGCTGGAAATTACCATTGGTTTGCAGTCGCGGCGTTTGCACGCTGCGCCATCCTTCGTCTTGTATGAGACGTTTCCGATTTCGACTCACGGCTCTCACACCGGTGACCGCTGTCACAGCAGTCGCCCCTGAAATGGCGTCAACTACCGCGTAGGAGGCACCCATGAGCGGCAAGGACGATCCCAAATCTCAAATAGCCAACGAAATGGAAGCTCAAATCGACTACCGAGAAGATACTTATGTGGGCGACGAACGAGCCAGGCGGGAAGACCTCAATCAGGGCATGAGCACCGGAACCCATGACTTTGTACACCGGGGAGTAAACTGGCCGCCGTCATACAGAATTCGAACGAACAGCCAGGGCAAATAAAAGCGCAGCGCGTTTGGGCTGAAATCATCCAAGACCGAGGCGCAACTGCTCGGTTTGTGTGTTCGACACGCGTGCGGCTGTTGAGCGCCCTTCCAGCGACGACGAGAGGGAGCGCTCGTGCGTGAGAGTAGTTTCAAACTCTGCAGTGGGTTCGAATTGCCGTTCCACCGTGCGAACGAACCGGTCCAGCCGGCGAATCGCCTCGATCCTTTCCTGATTGCCCACTCGCGCGCTCGCGAGCGAACGACGCAAAACGGTCAGCGTTTCGTCGTACGTCTTCAGCGGGACGGGAAAGGGATGGCCGCCTTTCCCCCATGCGCGAACGAAAACCGCGCCGGGTCGGAGAAACGTATCGGAGCGCCATGAATAATCTCCGCAACCGGCGCCAGTGACTGAAGCGTGCGCGGCCCAAGCCTTTCCAGCAGCAGCGAAGCGAAATCCCGTAACTCCCGTCCATGAGCCACCGCGAGGACTGCGCCCAACCGATTCAGATCGACGTCGGACCTGCGAACATCGTGATGGCTCGGCATCGCCAGTTTTCGGACTTCGCTTAAAAACTTTAGGACCGGCTGGCGCGCGATTTCGAGCAGTGCTTCTTGAGCGAGCGTCTCGTGGATTCTGTCGATTTATCCCGTGATCCGAATCGCGGCGAACCGTGGCGCAACAGGCCATCTGGTTCCGCAAGTGCGACCGCGATATGGGCTTGGACGTCTCCGCCTTGCCTGAACCGGAAGTGCAAGCACTGCTCTGGTCGCTCGCATCACGACTCTCATCCTCGCGGAATCATATAGTGCAGTTTCCGATCACGAACTATTTTTCGCGTGGGCGAACGAGATATTCCGATACGCACAGGAATATCGGCGCGCGCCGCTCGCCTGAAAGCTGCAACGCTTACTCAGCGAGTCTCCTCGGCACGCTCCTATTACCTAAAAAGAAAGCCGGCGGACTGAATCTCCGCCGGCCGAAACGGATCGACAGATCTTAAGTTCACCCGATCGTCACTGTGCCGCCGTTTCCAATATCTACCACCACCAGCTTGCCGCTCTCGGCAAGTTGGCTCTCTCGTTGCGAAGAATACACGAACTCATGACCTTGCGTTTGTCCCGGGTAGATCCAGCCCATAATCATGGGCGGTTGCCCAGGTTCCGTGCCAACTCGAAGCTGCATCTTGCCCGCCATGTTTGGATCGGGTCGATCGTTCGTGATCGTCTCGAATGTGCCGAGCAGTTTCGTGCGATCGCCATTGTAAACCTGCACTGTGTTGCCTGCGTTAATCGTGTCCGGCGCCAGGAACCAGTAGGTTCCGGCCGGGAGAACTACATTGTTAGGCAGGCGAACTGGCTTGTTGAATGTGAACTGGGTTGATTGATTCCTTGCATCGGCGTGAGACTGCGGCACAAAGCCTAAAAGCGCAAGCGCGAGTACAGCACCGATTGCGGTTCCTATTATCTTTCGAAGCATTGTGGCCTCCGAATTCACTCCATCGATTTCTTTCTTCCGGGCCACACCCGGAAAACAGGTCCTAATTATTGGACGCCCTCTGCCGCCCCAATGTTTGATTGTCGCGCGTCTTTGTTGCCGTAACCTTGCGGATACACGAAGGGTTTGCAAATGGCAGCCTACAGCGGAGGCAGTAGCAAAAACGTACTTATCTCTCCCGCGCTGAATTATTGGAGAGCTTTCTCAGCATCGGACAGTTCACACGAACTGGCGCGATGGGCGCGTCAGAAGCGCTTGTGATTAGGATGCGGCGTACTGTTTGATATCGGCTCGGCGCAACTCCAGTCCCAGTCCCGGACGGCTCACGTCCGGTCGCAACTCGCCCTTCACGGGTTGCAGCGCGCCTTCAAAGAAAATCTTTTCGATCCGCACATGATCGTGGAAATATTCGATGTGCCGCGCCTGCGGTAACGCGCAGCAGACGTGCGCGTGTAGATTCGGCGCCGTATGCCCGGAAAGCGGAATCGTGTGCGCCAGGCACTGCGCACCGACATTCAGGAATCCCGTAATTCCTCCGCATCGTGTGACGTCCGCCTGCAATACGTCTATCGCCTCTGCCGCTACCATTCGTTCAAAATACATAGCGTCGTAGCCGTACTCGCCCGCCGCAATCTCCATGCCTTCCGGCGCGCGATCCCGCAGCAGGTGCAATCCCGCGAGATCGTCTGAACTGACCGGCTCCTCGAACCAACTGACCTCCCGTTCGCGAAATTCCCGCGCAAACCATAACGACTGCTTGCGGCTGTACGCGCCGTTCGCATCGACAAACAGCGCCGGCTTGTGGCCGATCGCCTCTCGCGCGGCAGCTACGCGCTTCAAATCGTCGTCGGGGTGTCGGCCCACCTTCATCTTCACCATGGAAATGCCCGACTCCACCCATTTCGAAAGCTGCCGCTGCAACTGCTCCAGCGAATACGATGTAAACCCACCGCTGCCATAGATCGGCGTCGCTTCGCGCACCTCGCCAAGCAGTTTCACGAGCGGCATCTGAAGTATTCGCGCCTTCAGATCCCAAAGCGCTGTATCCACCCCAGAAATTGCCATCGATGCGACCCCCGGCCGCCCAAGGTTGCGGATCGCCTCCACCATCGCGAGCCACGTGCCTGGAATATCCATCGCGTCGCGTCCTTTCACGACGCCGGTCAGGAGGCTTTTGATCAGCTTCGCTGTGCTGGTGTCCGCGTAGGTGTATCCGAGGCCGCGAACGCCGCCGGCTTCAACTTCCACGATCACGATTGTGGTCTTATCCCACTGCAGCGTCCCGTCAGATTCCGGGTAATCTGTGGGTACGGTATATGCCGAGACTTCCACAGCGTCGATTTCTATGCTGCTCAGCCGGCGGACAGGTGCGGAGCCGTGCATATTTCGTTAGGCGGCGCTCAATAGATTGCGCATGCGCTCTTCTACTCTCCCATTTGAACCGATCATCGCGGCGGCGAGGGCAACCCCCGCGAGCCCTAACCAAACCACCCACGAACGCTCCAGATCCAGCCACGATTGATAACTGAATTTGTGCGCGCGATTGTCAAAAGAGCCGTGCGCGCCATAATCGGAGTTCGAATCCACTGGATCCCACAGATTGTCTGGCCGGTCGGCGTCCTCGGGCGTGGAGGTCTGTTGCGCCGCATATCCCTTGCGCGCCAGATATTTGTCCAGCAGGCCGGGCATGATTTTGTTTCCTTCGATCGCCTCGACCGTTGACCCTCCTACATAAATTTCTCGGCGGTCATGATGCGCCGCCCATACCACCGCACGCGCTCCGACTTCCGGTTCGTAGATCGGCGGCACGGGTTGCGCCTTGTGAGGCAGCCGGCTTTTCACCCACCCGAATTGCGGCGTGTTCAAGGCCGGCATGTGCACCATGGTTATTCGTACATGGCTTTGGTCGTGCATCAGTTCGCACCGCAGCGAATCCGTAAAGCCGACAATCGCATGTTTCGCCGCGCAGTATGCGGATTGCAACGGAATGCTCCGATAGGCGAGTGCCGAACCGACTTGCACGATCGTCCCGCGATCCCTCGGCAGCATTCTCTTGAGTGCCGCAAGCGTGCCGTACACAGTCCCCAGGTAGGTCACTTCAGTGACGCGCTTGTACTCCTCGGGTTTCATCTGCTTCACCGGCGAGAATACCGACGTCATCGCGTCGTTTACCCAGATGTCGATGGGACCAAATTTTTCTTCCACGGCTTCCGCTGCCCGGTCCACTGCATCCGCATCGGCCACGTCCGTCGGCAGCGCCATCGCTTCTGCGCCGGCGGCTTCCACATCTCGTTTGGCGCCTCGCAGCCCGCCTTCTCCTCTCGCCAGCAGCGCGATCCGCACCCCCGGCCTCGCGAACTCGCAGGCGATTGCGCGCCCCAGTCCGGCGGACGCTCCGGTTACAACGACGGTTTCATTCCCATTAGCGGCCATTTTACCTGCCTGGAGAAAGCAGCTTGGATTTACCATTCCTGCCGATCAGCGCGAAGGTCGTCATGGCCGCAATCGTCCCGGCCGCGATCAGCGCTGCCTTCAGCATGGATTTCTTTTGCGCCTTGATCCGTGCTCCGATCATCCTTTGTTCCGGAAATTCTTTTGCCTGACCGTCGGGATTTTCCATGGCCAGGGCGAGCACTTCGGCCGTATGCAGCGCGTGCCGGTTCGTGAGTTGCGCGATCTGCTCTTTGCAACTGAAACCGTCGGCGACAATGATCGTTTCCGGCGCCGCGCGCCGCACCTCTGGGAGCAAAACCCGCTCTCCAGCCGCGACCGACACTTCGTATTTGTCCCTCTCGAATCCGAATGAGCCCGCCATTCCGCAACATCCCGAGTCCGGCTGCTCGTACTGCAATCCCATGCGCTTGAATAGCGCCTCTTCTTCCTTCAACCGCATGATGGCTTTGTGATGACAGTGCCCGTGCACCAGCGCTTTTTTCTTGAAGCTCGGCGGATCAAAACTCGGCCGCTTTTGCAGAAACTCCGACAGCGTGAACGTTTGTTCTTTTAACTTCCGCGCTCGCGCCAGTTCCGGGAAAAGCCCCGTCAGCTCATCGCGAAATACCGAGCAGCAGCTCGGCTCCAGCACAACCATCGGCGTGCCCGCATCGATTTCCGGCCCCAGCGCGTCGAGAACCCGCGTCAGGTACTGCTCGGCCATCTCTAGAAATCCGTAGTCGTAAAGCGGGCGCCCGCAACAAAGATGCTCTTTCGGCACAACCACCTCGCAGCCCGCCTCTTCCAGTACGCCCACCGCCGCAATCGCTGTCTCCGGAAAAAAATGATTGTTGAACGTGTCCGCCCACAGAATCACCTTGTCCGCGACTCCCAGCCGCCGCGGTCGCTTTTCAAACCAAGACTTGAACGTCTCCGCCGCAAACGCGGGAATCTTCCGCTGCTGCGGAATCCCCGCCGCAACTTTTGCGAGCGCGCTGAACGGCCGAAATTGTGTGAGCAAATTCACGAATCCCGGAACCTTCGAAGCTGCCCTTGCCCATTTGTCGATCCAGCCAAAGGCGTACGCGGTCCGCGGTCGCAGCCGCCCTTCCCAGTAATGCGAGAGGAATTCCGCTTTGTACGTCGCCATATCGACGTTGACCGGACAATCGCCCTTGCATCCCTTACAGGAAAGGCAAAGGTCCAGCGCTTCCTTAACACCTTCGTCGCGCCATCCGTTCTGAATCACGTTGCCTTGCAGCATCTCCCACAACGCGTGCGCCCGTCCCCGCGTGGTGTGCATCTCTTCACGCGTCACCATGAAGCTCGGGCACATCGTATCCTGCTCGCCCTTGCCAGACAGCCGCCGGCATTTTCCTACTCCCACGCACCGCAACGTCGCGTGCGCGAAGCTCCCGTGGTCCTCAGGAAACTTGAAATGCGTTTCCGGTTCCCACGGTTTGTAGCTGGGCCCGAGCCGCAGGTTCTCGTCGATGCGATACGGCTCGACGATTTTGCCGGGGTTCATCTTCCAATCCGGATCCCAGATCGTCTTGAATTCGCGAAACGCCTGCAACAGCTCCGGCCCAAACATCTTCCCGAGAAATTCCGCTCGCGATTGCCCGTCGCCATGCTCACCCGAAAACGAACCGCCGTATTTCACGACCAAATCCGTCGCCTCTTCCATGAACGAGCGATACTTGTGGATACCCGGTTCGGTATACAGGTCGAAATCCACGCGGCAATGAATGCAGCCTTGGCCAAAATGACCATAAAGCGCTGGGTTGTACTCGTACTTGTTGTAAAGCTCGCGCAGTTCGCGCAGGTAGCCGCCCACTTTTTCCGGTGCCACCGCCGAGTCTTCCCAGCCGGGCCAGGTGTCCGGCTCACCCGGCACAAACGCGGTCGCTCCCAGGCCCGCTTCGCGCACGTCCCACAGGTTTGCCTGTTCTTTCTTATCAACGAGCAGTCTCACGTCGGGACGCTTCGTATCTCGCTCGAGCCTCCGGCAAAGCCGCTCGGCTGTGTTCTTGGCTTCTTCCTGCGTTCCGCAGCCGATCTCCACCATCAGCCATCCCTTGCCTTCAGGCAGCAAAGACAGATGTTCCTTGTGCAGCCCGCCTTTTTTATCGATGTTCTGGTACAGGCGGTGGTCGATCCCTTCCAGCGCGATCGGTTTGAATTCGAGAATTTCCATTAAATGATCGGCTGCTTCATAAACATCCGGATATCCCAGCACCAGGAGCACTCGTTCCGGGTGGTTGTAGATGAGCTCAATCTTGGCTTTCAGGATCGTGACGCACGTCCCTTCGCTGCCCACCAGCGCGCGCGCGATATTCACCATCCCTTCTTTGTCCGGAATCAAGTGATCGAGGTTGTACCCGGAAACGCGCCGGATGATTTTTGGATACCGCGCCTCAACCAACGACGCATATCGCTGGCTCAGCGATTTCAGTTGCGCGTAGACTTGCGCCTCGCGTCCCTCGCCCCGGGCGCGCTCATTCCATTCCGCCTCGCTCAGCCGGCCCACGTCCATGCGCGTGCCGTCGTAAAGCAGAATTTCAAGTTCGTGCACGTTGTTCACTGCTGGCCCATTCATCTGCGCGTGCGCCCCGCATGAGTTGTTTCCCAGCATGCCGCCAAAGCAGCAATGATTGTGTGTCGCCGGATCTGGCCCATATGTCAGGTCATAGGGACGCGCAGCCTTCACGACCGTATCGCAAATCGTTCCCGGCTCGACCCAGGCATACTTTTGCTGCACGTTCAGTTCGAGAATATGGTTCAAATATTTCGACCAGTCGATTACCACCGCAGTATTGCAGCATTGACCGGCCAGGCTGGTGCCGCCTGCCCGTGACAGCAGAGGCGCGCCGTAGTCGCGGCAGACCGCGATTGTTTCGACGACATCTTCCACCGTCTTCGGAATCACAACGCCGATCGGCACCTGGCGGTAATTCGACGCGTCAGTCGCATAAAGTGCTTTGCTGGTTGCGTCAAAACGGACTTCGCCTGCTACGCGCTTCGCGAGATCGTGTTCGAGACTGGTTGCATCAGACGGAGTATCTGCGCCTGGATGTTTCCCTGAAGGGGGCTTCGGCAGAATCGGCGACAATTTGGGTGTGGCCATGTGGTCCTGATCTGTTTTCGGAGAACCGTGACTTTTGTTTCGACAAACTCCGTAATTCCGATTGCCTCGCCCTGCGGGGGCAATGGCCCAAGATTAAGTAAGATCAAAAACCACTGCCTGCCATTATGTTTTAAGGGTCTTCGCCGCAATCTCCAAAAAAGGTTGTATTCGCGCCGGAAAACATCTGTACGAATGCCGCCTTTGGTCGCCTGTGAGTCTGCAAGTGAATGTTTCTTCTCTCCCCGACGGCTCTCGTAGCCCACTGCGCTCCGATCGCGTTTTGGTCGGACAGCTTTTCAAATAGACATCTTGTCATCACGAACTCGGAGCGAAGGGCGATGAACGCGGGGCACATCCGCAGTTGCTGTTTTGCGTGCCCCACCCTCGTTTTTTAGGGTGGGTATCCTCGCCTCTTGGCTTGCTACTGCGCCCCGCGAAACCGTCATTCCGAGCCCGGCCTTCCGTCGGACGACGGCGAGGAATCTGCTTTGCGTTTGTAGCTTGGGCCCTCTGCAGGCTTCTCCCGAACCGGGAAAATCTATCGATCAACAATGGCTTGTCTGAAACGGTTGCCTCAAGCGGCGCAATTTACAGCAAAGTGGGGAAGGACCATCGGGTAATTGCCACGCCCACACGGGGTCTTCTGCGGAAGTCCCAAGTAACTATAGGTCAAAGATCGTATTTCCGAAGCTAACCCCTCTGAAAACAATAGGAAGTGAAGAACCAGCACCGCCGAAATTCAGCTCGAAAAATCGAAATGGCGGTCGAGTTCAAAAGGTTTCTTGAGCGAAGTTCCAAAGGGTTTTTGGGAAGTACGAAGTATGAAGTATGAAGACGATCTTGGCAAAACTTCTTAGGAGGAAAAAATGGCTGACGTAAGTTACGCACGGGAGTCGGCCTTCGTTTCGCACCCCAACTGGGGTGCGATTTGGGCCGGCATGTTCTCTTTCCTGGCAATTTGGGCAGTATTTGGAACACTTGGTTTTAGTATTTTCGCTAGCTCGGCAACTCCGAGTGCCGCACATCCTATAACAGGCATGAGCGTGGGCATGGGAGTGTGGGCTGTCATCCTGACCATTATCGCGATGTTTGTGGGTGGACGCGTTACCGGCCAACTATCCGGCATCACTAACGCGCGTCACGGCATGATGCAGGGTATGATCATGTTCGGCCTCTCCGTGGCCGCTGTTCTGCTGATCGTGACGATCGGCGGAAATGCTGTGTACACCACTGAGGTCCCCGCCGGGGCGGCTCACAGTTCATACCTGCTTACTGTTCTGTCTGACTTGGGATGGACTACGTTTGCGGCGCTCTTCCTTGGTTGGCTTGCAGCCATGGGTGGCGCTTCCAGCGCGCATCGGGAGCTGAGGCAAACTATGGTTCAGCACCAAGTCACAACGCACGCCTAGCGATTTTCTCTACGCTAGATAACCAAGCATCGAACAAACAAGGCAGCAGCCGGGCGCTGCTGCCTTTGTTTTTTACCCTCTCGCCGAATCTTCAACCTCATGGTAATTGGCGCGAAAACAACGAATACCCTGCACGAACGTAAGTTGCTCGGCCATCCTTTCCGGTGTGTTGAATTTGAGAACGATGAAATTCAGCGCCGTCGCCTGCCGAACCACTTTTCCACCTCAACCAGTGCAAGAATCCCCGAGCTGACAAGAACGGCGACGCCTGCATCGCCAGCTGAGAGTCCAACCGTGGTAAACGTTCGTTGCAGAAAAGGAACGTAGACTAGCGCTACTTGCAACATAATCGTCAGCGTCACAGCCGCTACCAAAGCAGGGTTGGAACCGAGGCCGATCTGAAATATCGAATTGCCTTCCGAGCGAATCGCCACAACGTGTGCCATCTGCGATAGTGTAAGCGTCGTAAATAGCATCGTTTGCCAGTTTTCACGCCCTGCATGCCAGTATCCGTAGCCCACCGATACAGACAAAATGCCCATCACCAACCCAACCCATAATGTATGGCGGCCCATGCCGCGGGCGAAAATACTCTCCTGTGGTGGATACGCTGGCCGCTTCATCGTTTCGGCTTCGGCCGCTTCTACACCCAGCGCGAGGGCGGGCAGTCCGTCAGTAACGAGATTCATCCACAGAATTTGCACGGGCAGCAGCGCTAGCGGCATTCCAAGCAGCGGCGTAATTAGCATCGTCCAAATTTCCCCGGAATTCGTGGCCAGGATGTACTTGATGAATTTCCGGATGTTGTCGTAAATTACGCGTCCTTCTTCCACGGCGGCGACAATCGTCGCGAAGTTGTCGTCCAGCAAAACCATGTCCGCCGCATTCTTTGCCACGTCCGTGCCCGTCACCCCCATCGCCACCCCAATGTCAGCCTGCTTCAGCGCCGGAGCATCGTTCACGCCGTCACCCGTCACGGCAACTAGCTGCCCATTTTGTTGGAGTGCCTGCACGATCCTCAATTTGTGTGCTGGCGCCACCCTTGCGTACACATTCGTTTTTGCAACCGCTGATCTCAGATCGGTATCGCTGGTGCGATCCAGTTCAGCGCCTGTGACAGGAGCCGCGCTGACCGGAATGCCGACGCTTTCAGCGATGTAGTGCGCCGTCAGAGGATGATCGCCGGTAATCATCACCGGACGAATGCCGGCTTGCTTACAACTGGCTACTGCGGCTGCGGCTTCTGGTCGGGGAGGATCAACCAGAGCGAACATGCCGACAAACGTCATGTTGTGCTCGACCTCACCTAAGTTCGCCCCAACCGGCATTGAAGCCAGATCGCCAAACGCTACTCCGATCACGCGCATGCCTCTCCGCGCCAGTGCGTTATTCGCCTCGGAGACGCGCTGTCGCCATTCCGCGCCAAACTCCTGTACTTCCCCTCCCACCCAAATCTTCGATGACAGCGGCAAAATTTGATCGACAGCTCCTTTGGTAAAAGCAACGTAACCACCGGGATTTTCACGAAACGCGGATCCAATTTCCTGCGGCACTGCCGATAAATCGCGGGTCATTTGATGGATGGTGGTCATCCGCTTGCGCTCCGACGAAAAAGAAATTTCGCCGACCCGCGGCATCGCGGCATTCAAATCCAGTTTTGAGAACCCCAAATCGTTCGCTGCCGTCAGCAACGCGACTTCGGTCGGATCGCCCATCGGTGTTGCCCCTGCTCGCATATGCGCATCGTTGCACAATGTTCCCGCGACCATCAGCAGAGGAACTCCCGAAATCCCAAGTATTGCGTCGCGGTCACGGCTGTCACCAGGCTTCAGGACGATCGAATCTCCGGCTACTTCCAGAGCAACCACCTGCATCCGGTTCTCTGTGAGCGTCCCGGTCTTATCCGAACAAATAGTCGTAATCGATCCCAGTGTTTCGACCGCCGGCAGCTTGCGGATCAAAGCCTTCCGCTTGAGCATCCGGTTCGCTCCGAGTGCGAGGGAGATCGACACCACCGCAGGCAATCCTTCCGGCACTGCCGCGACTCCGACACTCACCGCCGTCAAAAACATCAACCGCAAGCCCTCTCCGCGCAATAACCCTTGCACAAAGATGATTCCAACCAACACCAGTGCAGCCACAGCCAGTACGTTTCCGACGTGCTCGAGCCGCCGCTGCAGCGGCGTTGGTTCGGGAACCACGGACTGCAGCATGCTCGCGATTTTGCCCAGTTCCGTTTTCATTCCGGTTTCGACGACTGCCGCTAACCCGCGGCCCGCCGTGACAAACGTGCCCAGGTACACCATATTGCGGCGATCACCCAATGCCAGGTCGGGCTGATCCAAAGAGCCCGCAATCTTATCGACCGGTTCTGACTCGCCCGTAAGAGCTGACTCCATCGTCCGCAATCCGACACTTTCTATGATTCTGCAATCGGCCGGCACCGCATCTCCCGCTTCCAGAAGGACGAGATCGCCGCGAACAAGCAGCACCGCCGAAATCGTACTCGCTTGCCCCTGCCGGCGAACCTTTACGTGAGGCACAGCGAGCTTTTTGAGAGCAGTGATCGCTTTTTGGGTGCGATATTCCTGGCTGAAGCCGAGGGCCGCATTCAAGAGAAGAATTGCCGCGATTGTGACTGCGTCCTTGTAGTCGGCTAAGAGCGCGGAAATCACGGCAGCGATGAGCAGCATGATGACCACCGAACCGGTCATCTGCTCCAAAAGAATTCGCCACGCATTCCTGCCGCCGTGTTCCAGAAACTCGTTTCTGCCGTATTTCTGCAAACGCCGCGTCGCTTCGGATTCACTGAGCCCGGCCGCGGGCTCTACCTCGAGATCGCGCAGGACCGTAGCCACTTGCTTGCGGTGGAAATCATTCATGGGTGCATTTCGCTCAGCCGCCGGCGTCCGCGTAGCAAACATCGATTTTAGGAGGGTCAGGACTCTACAGGTCGCTGCGCGTCTGGCCGCGGACGGTCGGAGCCCAAGGGCATATTCCCGGTTTTGTCCGAGCCGCCGTTTTGGTTTATAACCGGCAGGTCCGATGTGTTCCGGCCGGTATACTTAAGGCGAACTCTGTTCATTCTGCCCGTACCCGCGCTCCCTCGCGCAATTGATTTGATGGATGCAGAATAACCTCTTCTCCAGCCGTGAGACCATCGAGTACTTCTGCCTCGGTCTGATTTCTATGCCCGACCTTGACCACACGCTCGTGCGCCTTTCCGCTCTCCATGACAAAGACGGCCCAACCGCTCGATGCGCGAAAAGCGGCGCTGTTCGGTACCTTGAGCACCTCGCTTCGTTGCCAGGTGATGATGCTTGCTTCGACTCGATAGCTGTCACCCAGGCGCCCGGGCGAATCCACGAAATCCGCAATCACATTCGTACGCTTCTCTTCGACTCCAAGAGCGGAGATCTTTGTAAATCCAGAGGGTTCCACGATCCGTACCTTCGCGTGCAGCGGATGATCGCCGCCCCATCCCTCTAATTCGACCGGGGCGCCGGGCATTATATTGACTGCGTCGGTCGTGAGCACATCCGTGACGATCTCGAGCCGCGTAGGATCCCCTATAACAATCAACGGCGCGCCCGCTTGAACCACCCGTTCGCTTTTCTCGACAACCTGCAAAACGCATCCGGAGACCGGCGAGTGAATGGAAATCACCATGGGCTGGGCGGCCGCGCCTTCCACTCCTACGAGCCCTGCCCGCGCAACTTTCACCTCAGAGGCCGCTGCCTGCGCGCTGAATTTTGCTGCTTCCAGTTCCTTCTCGCGTATCGCTTCGGCATTCCGCGCTTGCTCTAACTCCTCCGCTGCGATGGCGCGCCCGAGATGCTCCCGGCGCTTGAACTCGCGCTCGGCCTGCTCGTAATCCGCCAAAGCGCGTTCCACCCTCGCCTGAGCCTGACGCTTGTTAGCTTCGGCGGTTTCGATCCGTGCCAGAACCTCCTCGCGCTGTTGTTGATTCAGCGGCAGCGGTTGAATTTTCGCGACGATCTGTTCTTTCCGGACGGCGTCGCCCTGTTCCAACTCCACCCGCAGCATCCGGCCCGGAATCGGAGCGGCAATGACGAAACGATCGCGAGCACGCGTTTCTCCATCTTCATTCACCGTCACCCGCATGGCGCCACGTTCAACCTTCGAGGTCTGCACTGGAATCACACTCGGCCGCCACATCATCCATGCGAGCGCCATCAGGGCTATTCCGGATACCGACCAGCCGATCCTTCGGCGCCAGCGCTTTTCATGCATGTTATTCCCTCGCCTTCAGCACTGCTACCAGATCCAACCGGCTCAGCCGCCGATACAGCAAAGCGCCAGTCGCTATGCAAGCCAGCCCAACGATTACTACTGCCAGCGCGTACGTGCGGGCATTCACCACCAGCGGCATGCGATACAGTTCCGTCTGCATGGCCTGCGTCAGTAAAGCGCAGATGCCATATCCGATAACGAATCCCACCGGCACTGCCGCCAGCGCCAGAAATCCTTGCTCTCCCAAAAGCATGAAACCGATTTCTCGCTGGCTGAACCCAAGAACCCTCAAGGAGGCAAGCTCGTGCCCGCGTTCCGATAACGCCACGCGCGCGCTGTTATAGACCATGCCGATGGCAATCAGCCCCGCGAAGATATTCAACGCCATGGTCGAGATGTTGAGACTTTCCGCAACGGTTCGATAAAAACTCTCGAGCATTGCGGCGCGCACAGCGACGCCCGTCACCGCAGGCGTGCGTTTTAGTTGCGAGTAGAGCGCCGGCAGCTTTTCTGCGTCCACCGACAGATAGGCCCCGGAAATAGACGGACCCTCCCGCAGCATCCGGTTTAGAGCACGAATATCCATGTATGCTGAAAGTCCGATCATTTCGTCGACTGTGCCGGCCACGGCAACTTGCATTTTCGGCCGGGCTGCCTCCAGCACTTCGACGGTCACGTAATCGCCCGCTTTCACCCCGAGTACCTCGGCAAGTTTTGTGGTCAGCAGCATCCCTTGCGGCGGCATTGGATGCACATCAAAATCACGCCCGACCACGCGCCTGAGATCGGCGTCGGGTTCAAGCCCTTGCAGTCCGATACGTTTCGTGCGATATCCGAACCGAAGCCGCGCGGGCACAATCCTGAATGGCTCGGAATGCAATACACCCCTGAGATGGTTCATCTCATATCGGGCTCTTTCGCCGCGGGCCTCGGTAAGCGAAATCGTCACGTCGTCGCGCTGCGCGGTGCGGAATTGCACTTGCACCAGATATTCGATCGCATCGAAAAAATAAAAGCCGACGATCAGGATGGCGACTGCGAACGACATACCCACAACCGTGAGCACGGCCTTCCACGGCCTGCGTTCCAGATTGCGCAGGATCATCCGAGAAGAGATAGAAATCGCCGTCGCGAGGCCCAGCCGTTCGGCGACTCCCTGTCTGAACTGAGGCGGCGATTCCGGTCTCATGGCTTCGGCGGGCGGAAGTGAAACAACACCCCGAAGCGACAACAGCGCGCCGAAACCTGCGGCCACAGCACTGACCGCAATAGCCCACAAAATTAATCTCGGTCCTCCAATAAACTCGAGCTTGGGAAATCGGAAAAAATCCCGATACAGTCGCGCCATACCTTTGCCAAACCACAGGCCCGATGGCGCTCCAACAACCGTCCCCAGCAGAACCGCGATCAGCGCGAATTTCAGGTAGTGAATGCCGACAGCAAAATCTGAATATCCGAACGCCTTCAAAAGCCCGATCGGATTTCGTTGGGTGCTGATCAGCCTGGAGAGCACAACGTGAATCAAAAAAGCGCCAATTCCTAAAAATATCGTCGGAACGAAAATGCCCGTGATCCGATCCTGCGCAATCTCATCCGTGACAAAACGATTTGAGATCTGTTCCTCACGCCCGTACGCACCCAGACCGCCATAAACCTCTAGAATCCTGTCGATCTGGCCGATCACCTCCCCTTCGTTCGCACCCGAAGCTAACGTTAGCGACACATCGTTGAAGGCTCCTTCCATGTTGAAGAGCGGTCCCAGCGCGTTGCGGCTCATCCATAAGACGCCGAACCGTTTGTTGTCCGGAAATACTTCGGCGCCGCGAATCTCGTACACGTACTCGGGCGATAAAGCGATACCTACGATCCGCAGTGTTTCCCACCTCCCGTTGATTACGGCTCCAATCGAGGTTCCGACGTCCAGTTTGTTCGCGCTCGCAAACGCTTCACTAATCAAAACCTCGTCCTGCCGGCCGGGCTCGACGTAGCGGCCGCTCCTCAGGAAAAGATCATTCAGAGTGGGTGTTTGCCGCTCAGGTATGGAAACGATCCGCCCCACTGCCGGTTCATCGAGGCCTGGAATATCAAGATTGACCTCGACCACGACTCGCGTTTCCACCGCACCCACGCCCGGAATGGCTGCAATGTCATTCCTCACGCTGTTGGGCGCGCGCTTCAATTGAGCAAATACATCGGCGAAGTGATACCGCGCGTAATATTCCTGCTGGGCTCGCTGCATGGATTCGTACGTGCCCCTCATGGTTACGTAGGTAGCTATCCCCGACGCGACGATCAGGCCGACGGTGAGCACTTGACCCCGCATATGCCAGAGATCACGTAACAACTTACGATCTAGTGCGTTCAGCCGCATGTCACCATCTAAGCTCCCCTGGAGAAGCCTTCTTCTGGTTTCGCCGAATATCTAAGATCATGCCGCTGCTTATGCGGATCACCCGGTCAGCCATCGCCGCAATCGCCGCATTGTGTGTGATCACGACCGTGATCGTCTTGAGCTCTCGATTTATGCGATCCAGCACCTCCAGCACGACCTTGCCCGTCGCATAATCCAACGCCCCGGTCGGTTCGTCGCACAGCAGGACTTCCGGCCGCTTGACCACGGCACGGGCAATAGCGACCCGCTGCTGCTCTCCGCCTGATAGTTGCGCCGGAAAATGGTGCAGCCGATTCTCTAATCCGACCATGCGGAGGCATTCCTCGGGGCTCAATGGGTTTCCCGATATTTCCGCTACGAGAGCGGTGTTCTCTAAAGCGGTCAGGCTGGGAATCAGGTTATAGAATTGAAAAACAAACCCCACGTGCTCACGCCGGAAGCGTGTTAATTGGTCGCGGGTGGCTGCCGTGAGATCATGATCTCGATAATGAATTTCGCCGCTTGTGGGGACGTCAAGGCCGCCCAATATGTTCAGAAGCGTCGATTTTCCGCTGCCCGATGGCCCCAGCATCACCACGAATTCGCCCGGAAGCAGATCCAGCGTTACTCCTCGCAGGGCCTCAACCGTAACATCCCCCATCCGATAGACCTTGGTGATCTCGTGCATGTGGAAAACCGCATCCACTGTTACCGGATTTGGCCAGGCGCTCATTCTTTTGCTCCGCCGCACATCTATTCTTGGGGCGGGTCATAGGAACTGATGTGATCGACATCACAACTGCCGGTGTGGCGCCACTCTTAGGTCCGTCCGCTGGCGCATTCCGAAGCTGCTGCAGCCCGTGACCAAAATCACCTGGTACTGTGCTCGCTCTCACTGCCTTCCGATCCCTCGTGGACTAAACAGAAATTGTGCGTGGGACGTGAGATCGCGGTGAATTCGAACCCTCGGCGAATTCACACCTCCAGGCACAAATTTCAAAGAAGACGAGGTGGGATTATGAAAGGTTTAAGAGTCGCGATCGCTTTCGGTTTTTTCGCCGCAGCGATCGGAATCGGCCTTTCGGCCAGAGCCGATACCTTTAATAAACTCAGCTATCTGACCTTCAGCCAACCCGTAGAACTGCCCGGAAACGTGACGCTGCCGGCCGGCACGTATGCCTTCACAGTGATGGAACACTTCGGCTATCGCCATATCGTCCAGGTGTTCAACAAAGACCGCACGCAACTGTTTGCCACCATCTTGGCTATTCCTAATTACCGCGTCGAGACCACCACTAATTCGATACTCAAATTCTCTGAAACCGCATCGGGAGCGCCGAATGCCGTAAAAGAATGGTTCTATCCAGGCGACAGCTTCGGCCACGAGTTCGTCTATCCGAAGAATAGAGCTGTAGAACTCGCCGAGGTTTCACATGAACCGGTTCCGGCAATGCCGGCCGAACTTGCCCCCGAAATTACAAAACAAGAACCGGCCGTAAAGGAAATGGAACAGGCGCCCTTGAAGGCCGAACAACCGAGCGGGCGGGAAACCGAAATTGCTGAGGTTTTTGAGACCACGCCGCCAGCCGGCGAGTTGCCACAGACAGCCAGCTTCCTGCCGCTGATCGGTCTTACCGGACTCCTGTTTATAACGGCGGGAACGGTGCTCTGGGCATTCTCAAAGCGTTCAGTTTGACTGAATGCCTTCGCGCGGAGGCGCAGGACACGGGAGGAAGCGATGATTCCCTCAATTGCAAGGAGCCGGATCATCGCTTTCATTCTGTTCTTGGGCGCCGCCTTTCAACGTCCTGCGCCTCCCCCCGCACCGGCCGCCGCTCCGCAACAGTTCGCCATCTCTCGTGAAGTGAATCTCGTTGTTTTGCCTGTTACCGTTCGGAATCGCCAGGGTCAATTCGTTACCGGCCTCACCGCTTCCGATTTTCGCGTTTACGAAGACGGGCGCCCACAAACAATCGCAAATTTCCAGAGCGAGGATGCCCCGGTGACCGTCGGCTTGCTCGTGGATCATAGCGGCAGCATGGCTGGCAGGAGAAGGGAAGTAATTGATGGCGCGGTGGCGTTTGTTGAAGAGAGCAATCCCGAGGATGAAGAGTTCATACTCAACTTTGCCGATAAAGTAGTCTTCGGTCTCGCTGCGGATGTGCGCTTCACCGGCAATCCGCAAGAACTTAAGGCGGCGCTTTCGGCTCCGTATGCTTCCGGTCGGACCGCATTGAACGATGCTGTCGTCGCAGCTCTGCAGCACCTCAATTCGCCTCGCGCCGATAAAAAAGTGATCGTGCTGATCAGCGACGGAGGCGATAACGCCAGTCACTACACCTTTGCGCAGGCGCTGAGCGCCGCTCAGGCTGCCAACGTGGTCATCTACACCGTTGCATTGCTCGATGAAGATAGCGCCGATCAAAATCCGAAAGCTCTTCGCATGTTGGCGAAAGAGACAGGCGGCCTCGCATATTTCCCGAGCACGCCTGCCGACGTCGTGCGTGTTTGCCGCCAAATCGCCGCCGACATTCGCCATCAGTACACCATCGCATATAGCCCCGCGGGCGAGCGGCGCAATGAATACCGTAAGATTCGCCTCAATATCGTCGCTGCTAATCAGGGCAAGCTTGAGGTACGCACGCGGGCGGGCTACTTCTGGCCCCCCATCGAAGCATCCGGTTCAGCGAGGGAAGCTCGATGAAATCCATGACTGCCGCTGTGCCGCCGATCTCCGGAACATCATTTATCCGGTGGTGGTCGCGGCTGTGTCTCTTACTTGGTTCCGCTGTGCTGGTCTGGGCCGTGTATCTATGGTTCGACGCTAATTTGTACCAGATGCTTGAGTCACGAAAGTTTGAAGCTGTGGTGTCGAGCAGAAACCCAGACCCCGCGGAATCCGCCGCGGCACAGCCAACGACGTCGGCGCCTGCCGCCGAGGAGCCGGCTCGAACCGCTGGCATCCCCGTCGCCAAAGCTCTGAGGCCCGCCATTGGTTCTGTTGTAGGCGAGCTTGAGATTCCTCGAATTGGGCTCTCTGTCGTAGTTGCCGAGGGTGACTCGGTATCGATCCTACGGCGCGCTGCCGGGCATCTTGAGAGAACCGCCTTGCCCGGTGCAGCGGGCAATGTCGCTATTGCGGGCCATCGCGATACCTTCTTCCACTCTTTGCATGGCATCCGCAATAACGACATCATCACTTTCAATACACTCCGCGGGTCATATCAATACCAAGTCGAATCGGTAATGATTGTTGAGCCGAATGACATGACCCCCCTTGCCGATTCCCGGGAGCCAACATTGACGCTGATTACCTGCTATCCCTTCTATTACATTGGCCCCGCCCCAAAAAGGTTCATTGTGCGCGCAAAACAGATTTCATCCGATTCGCGAACTGAGCTAAATTAATTGTTGAGAGTTGGCGCTGCACATGAAAGGTCCCGTCGCCATGGAATCCGCCTCTGCGGCAATCGACAAAAAAATCAAGGAACTGGGCGACTGGCGCGGTAACGCCCTTGCTAAAGTGCGCGAGCTCATACACGACGCAGATCCGGAAATCGTCGAGGAATGGAAATGGGTCAAGCCGACATCGCCGGGAATTCCCGTCTGGTCTCACGCCGGCATGGTCTGCACCGGAGAGACGTACAAGAACGTCGTTAAGATGACTTTTGCCAGGGGCGCTGCGTTGCAGGATCCTTCACACCTGTTCAACTCTAGCCTCGAGGGTAATGTCAGGCGCGCCATCGACATCCATGAAAGCGACAGGATCAACGAAGCGGCCTTAAAGAATCTCATTCGCGCCGCCGTGGCGCTCAATCTCAAAAACAAGAGCAAGCCAAAGCCCCCGGGAGCAGGCGCCAAGCGCGCCCGCTGACGTCATCTCGGTCCCATCCATACCCTCTCGAGTTTAAATTTCACCTGCCCCGCCGGCTTGCTCTTCTCTCCCCATCTCGCGCCCGATGTTGAATCGCGGCATTTGCGGTGGTAGCGTTACGCCGCCCATCGGTTCGCTTTCACTTAGGGAGGTCGGATGAGCGCTTGTCGCGTACTTGTGTTCTTTATCGCCATTTTTGCCATTTCGGCTGCAAACCCCGCTCAGCAATCGTCCCCACGATCGCCGCAGTTGCCGATGACTCATATGTCAGGCCTGCTGAGACTCACCGAAACTATTCCACTGCCGACCGAAGGCTATATGGATCACTTAGCGGCGGATGTGCGTGGAAGCCGTCTGTTCATCGCGGGTGAAGCGGCGAAAAGCATCGTGGTAGTGGATCTGCGCTCAGGCAAGATGATCCACGAGACTAAGGGACTTCCCGCAATGCCCAAGAAACTTTTCTACGCACCGGATGCCGACCGGCTCTGGTTTACTCTGACCGACAGCAGTGTTATGGCCATCAGCGGTTCGACATACGAACCGGTAACCACGGTCAACTTGACCGCATTCGGCAATCCTGACAAAGGGGCCGACAACGCCGCCTATGATCCCACGACGCACTTGCTCTACGCTGCTGTGGAGGTATTCACCGATAGTGAACAGGTGGAGTCCGGCGGCGGCAGCGATCATGTTCCCTCTGGCGCTTCAATCGACATCGTTGATACCGCAAGCGCGAAATTAGTCGGCACTGTGAGCTTGCCCGGCGGCGATCCCGCAGGCGTGGCGATTGATCCACCCGCAAAGCGCCTCTACGTCACAATGGGAGATATCATTCATGGCGAGAGCCACGTCGCCGTTGTCGACCTCGTAAAGCGCGCCGTCATCGCTCAGTGGCCGATTACGGGAGGGCCGGTGCCTCATGCCGCTGGCATTGACCTGGTCCATCATCGTCTATTTGTTGGCAGCCGCATGAAGCCGCATATTGGCGAAGTCGGCGGCGGACACCAGTATGAGCCGGGCAAGCTCGTGGTCATGAACACCGAAACCGGGAAAGTCGTCCAGGCGCTCGATAGCGTTGGCGGCGCTGACAACGTCGACTTCGATCAGGCCACCGGCCGTGTTTATTTCACCGGCACCACGGGAACGGTGGCCGTGTTTCAGCAAAAAGATCCGGATCATTATGCGCTTCTCGGAAAAATCCCCACAGGCGCAATCGCAAAGAGCGGCTTGTGGGTGCCGGAACTAAAACGATTCTATGCGGCTGTACCCAAGCACTACGTCCTCACCCCGCCACGCGCCACCGCCGATCTGCAAGCCGACTTGCGCGAGGAGTTGCAATCGAAGCAGGGCGCGGTCAAGCCGATCTTCTCAAACCTTATCGTCGAAGACGCCCATCTTATGGTCTTCGACTACGTGCCGTAACTGGCTTATCATTTGACCAGATCGTGTATTGCCCGGCGCGAGTTTCTCGCGCTTTGTTCTAAATAGAGTTGCAACATCCTCGGAGACCTATGAAAAAAGTCATCCAACTGCTGCTCGTCATTGCCGCCTGTACGCTCAATGTTCGTGCGCAGGTTCCTGGCCCTTTAAAACTTGTGCAAACGATTTCTCTACCCGGGCTGCACGACGGCGATTTTGACCATTTCCAACTGGACCCCGTGGGAATGCGGCTGTTTCTCGCTGCGGAGGAAAACTCGGCAGTCGAAGTGATCGACCTGCGCAACAATAAGGTCCTCCAAAAAATTACTGGAACCAAGGCGCCCCATTCCATGGGCTACAACTCTGAGCTGAAGAAACTGTATGTGGTCGACGATGGCGGACCAAATCAAGTCGAAGTTTTCGATGCCACGACCTTTAAGCTTCTGACCACCATCCCCATGGATGCACATGCGGACGTCAGCGTCTACGATCCCGCCACCCAACTTTTTTATGTCGGTAATGGCGGCAGGCAGGCCAAGCAAGAGTACACCCTGATTAGCATCATCGATACCAAGACCGATAAGAAAGTCACCGATATTAAAATCGACGCCGATCGCATCGAAACCATCCGTTTCGATGCCAAGTCGCCGCGCATGTTCACCAACATGTATTTCAAAGGCGCCGTCGCGGTCATTGACCGTATGAAGCAAGCGGTCGTGGACAGATGGAATTTTTCGCAGGAGGGCAAGAACTTCGCCTCTATGGCGCTCGACGAATCCGACCATCGTCTTTTCGTACACGCGCGCGATCCCGGCAAAGTGTTGGTCATCGACTCCGAATCCGGCAAGCTGATCACCTCGCTGCCCTGCGTCGGCGATTATGACGACGCCATCTATGATCCCGCCACCCGCCGCCTCTTCATGATCGGCACACCTTTCCTCAAGGTCTTCCAAAAGAGCGAAGAGGGCGACCGCTACGACACGCTTGGTCAGGTGCCGACCGCTTTTCATGCAGAAACGGGAATTTTCGTACCGCAAACGAATCGGCTCTACATCGCCGTAAACCACCACGGAACAACCGACGCCGTCGTGCAGGTTTACGAAGTGATTCCGTAGTCCTGGCCCGTTTCTGAGACAGTTTTGGACACGGCTCACCCCGCCGTTTTTTCTGCATCACGCGGTTGCAGGATGCAACTCGTCCAGCCGTTTGGCTGGAGTTGGCGGCAACCCGCCAATCACAATGCTATTCGCAGCACTTTCCTGTGGTTCCCGAGCGGTTAGCACCATGGCGGCTGGCGCTTCCTTTAGTGCCACTGCGGCTAGCACCCGTCCGCCCAACACCTAGCCATTCGGCTGATGTGCATCAGATTCCGATCTGAGAAGCTCCTCTTGTTCTAATCCCCGTGCGGGTAGCACCGAAAGGAGCTTCACAGATCTTTATGGAATCCGTCCTCACCAGTATTTCTACCGAATTAGCCGGGCTTGTGCAGCGGGTAAGTCCTTCTGTTGTCGCCGTTCACGCTCGCCGGCATTTTCCGTCGAGTGGTCTGCACTGGGGCCCTGACCTAGTCGTTACCGCCGACCATACGGTCGCTCGCGAAGAAGACATTCGTGTCACTCTCTCAGATGGCAAGTCCGTCGCGGCTTCGCTCATTGGCCGCGATCCGGGAGCCGATTTGGCCGTGCTGAAAGTGGCGGGTCTGGGCGCTGCTCCGCCGCTGAATACTCAGGATAAACCCGCCGTCGGTGAATTCGCCTTGATCGTCGGCCGTTCACCTGACAGCGGAGCAAACGCCAGCCTCGGCATCGTCGGTGCCGCGTCCGGCCCCTGGCGCACTTGGCGGGGAGGCCGTCTCGAGCAGTACATTCGCCTCGACGCCATGCTCTACCCGAACTCCTCTGGAGGCGCCGTGGTCAACTCTCGCGGCGGCATTCTCGGAATTGCCACCTCGGCGCTCTCTCGCGTTTCCGGCCTGGCGATCCCGTCGGCCGATGTCGTTCGTGTCGCAAACCAGCTCAGCGAAAAAGGCTACATCCCGCACGGTTATCTCGGCATTGGCGCCTATCCCGTCGCCGTGCCCGAGAACCTGAAATCAAAACTCAACGTGCAGAATGCTTCCGGCATTCTTGTCCTCAATGTGGAAAAAAACGGCCCCGCCGATCGCGCCGGCATCCTGCTTGGAGACCTCCTCCTTTCGCTCGACTCCACGACCATCGAGAAGATCGGCGATCTGCAAAACTTCTGCGCTTCCGGCGTCATTGGCAAAGCCGTAAATGCTCGACTGATCCGCGCCGGCGCCATCACGGAAAACAGCGTCACCCCCGCCGAACGCCCGCAGGGTGCGCGCTGATGTTTCCTCCGGGTTTCGGCGAAGCCGCCGAGCGGCTCCGCAGGTCCACGGTGCATATCAGCACCCGAGGCCAGGGGCACGGCTCGGGTATCATTGTGAAATCCGACGGCACCATCGTCACCAATGCGCACGTGGCTCGCTATGGCTCTCTCAGGGTTATGCTCTGGGACGGCAGATCGTTTCCGGCTGAGATCGTCGCGCGTGACCTGCGCCGCGATCTCGCGAGTTTGCGCATTGCCGCCTCGGGGTTGCCCGCTGCGCTGCTTCGCGATTCGAACCAATTGCGCCCCGGAGAGCTTGTGATCGCCATTGGCAATCCCCTTGGCTTCATGGGCGCGCTGACTGCCGGCGTGATTCATGCCGTCGGCCCCTTGCCCGGTCTCGGCCCGCGCAAGTGGATTCAGGCCGGAGTGCGCCTTGCTCCCGGTAATTCCGGCGGCCCGCTGGCGGACGCCTCCGGAAACGTTGTCGGAGTCAACACCATGGTCGTGGGGCGTCTCGGCCTCGCCGTGCCGAGCAACGAAGTTGCTCGGCTGCTCGGAGCCAAGCAGGGCTACCCGCTCGGCGTGACGCTCCGGCCGGTTCCTGTCGCGACGCAGGGCAGGGAACAACTCGGGTTGATGATCCTGGAACTGGCGCCCGATGGCGCGGCCAGCCGCGCCTCGCTGCTGCCAGGCGATATTCTCGTCGGCGCTGAAGGTCGTTTCTTCGCCGCGCTCGAAGATCTCGAAGACGCGCTCGAAGCCAATTCGGGCCGCGTCCTGCGATTGCACTTCCTGCGCGCCGACCCGAATAAGCTGCGCACCGTCGCCATTCGCCTCTGCGTCAGCGATTCAGTGGCGGCCTAAGCGAGGCGCAGGTCAGTGATGATCGACGTTTTTGTCGAGGCCTCATCGCCCGAAGCTTATGCGCAAATCGTGGATCTGCTCCGCGATTCGGCGCAGATTCGCCTCATCGGCGCTGATCCCGGCGCGCCGGCGTCCTCCCCCGAAGACGCGCTTCGCCCCGATGTCGTCGTCGAAGTTCTGGAACCAATCGACCCCGCTCGCGCATCGGCCGAATCGCTTTCTTTGAACACCGGCTGGAGTGCCGCGGGTGTTCCCGTCATCTTGCTTGTGGATCATCTCGCGCAGCGGCTCTCCGGGCCGCTGCCCCCGGGAGTCCACGCGCTCCTGCCGCGCAACCTTACCGCGGCCGAAATGGCCGGCGCCATCGAAGCCGCCGCCGCCGGACTCTACGTCTTCCATCCTTCCGACCTCGAGTCCATCGACGCCTTGCGCGTTCGCGAAACCGATCGCGCCTCCGACCCCGCCCCCGAATTCAGTGAAGCTCTCTTTGACCCGCTTTTAGAGCCGTTAACGCCGCGGGAGATCGAAGTTTTGCAGTTGCTATCGCAGGGATTGGGAAATAAAGAGATCGCCTCGCGGCTCGGCATCTCCGAACACACCGCGAAGTTTCACGTCGCTTCGATTATGGGCAAGCTTGGCGCCGCTACTCGCACCGAAGCGGTGACGCTCGGAATCCGTCACGGCTTGGTCCTAATCTGAATTCTATATTGGCAGCGCCGCTCCCATGCAACGGTCTCATCACGAGGGCGCCACAGGCGAGGACAACGGCTTTCGCCCGTAAATACGGCGCCCGAGGGATCTGCAGTTGCTTTTCAGGGATGGGACCGCGTCACTTCCGCGAGATCTTGGTGCCGCCGTTCTTGACGATCACTTCGCCGATGCGGTTCATACCGCTGCACGCGATCCACAGGTTGCCTTCGGGGGTGTGCACCATGTTTCGCACCACGCCTCCGCCCGAAGGAATCGCCCACGTCTGGAACTTCTCGGTCTTGGGATCGAATCGCACAATCGTATTCGGCTTGGTATTCGATTCGCTGTACCACACGATGCCGTTTATGGTGGTGATGCCGTAAGGCTTGGAATTCGGCCCGCCAGGCGACGGCCATTCCTTCATCGCGCCCGTCTTGATGTCATACATGCCAAGATATCCGCGCGAATAATCGGAGTAGTAGATCACGTCGTCGGCGGTAATCGCCACGCGCCGCGGCCGGCTCTCTTCGTGCGGCAATGTGACCTCGTGAATCGCCAGCGTATCCGGATCGATCCGCGCGATCTTTGGCGCGCCAAACTCCACGAACCACGGATTGCCTTTCGAGTCAATCACCATGCCGTACGGGTTCGATTTTGGCGTGGGCGAAGTATTCATCTTCACTTCGCCTGTCCTCGGGTCGACGCGGGCCACCATATTCGCGCCCTGCAGCGTCAGGTAGAGATCTCCGTTAGGAGCCCACAGCGGCGTGTGCGGATCGCGGCCCTTTGGGTCCGGCATGGGGTACTTCGTGACCTCGCCCGTCTTCGGATCGAGTTTGCCCACATAGGCCGCAAAATTCGCCGTGTACCAGATGTTGCCGTCCTTGTCGGGGACGAGTCCATGCGGGCCGGATTTAGGCGGCAGCTTGTATTCCTTGAAGGTCTCCGTCTTCGGATCGAAGTGGCCCAGCACGTTGGCCATCTGCCCCGAATACCACACCGTGCCGTCCGGCGCATACATCGGGTCATGCGGCCGCGAACCCGGCGTCGGCACCACCCATTCCTTGATCGTCACATCGACCTTGCCGGGAATAATCTTCGCCGGGGGCTGGGGCTTTGGAGGAAAGCTCTTCGCCAGGTAATCGACCACCGTGTCGAATTGGTCCGCCGGCACCGGCGCGCCCACGTTCACCATCATGTGCAGCACCGTCGTCCACTCTTCCTTGTCGTGCCCGGCGTCGGTCACTTGCTTCATGGAATGGCAAACCCCGCAGGCCATCTGCACGGTCGCCTTGCCGTTGCCTTCAGGCAGTTGCGCAGCCTCGTTCTGCCGCTCCTGCGCTCTGTTGGGAAGCACCGCGCAGACGCAAACCGCTGCTGTCACCAGTGCCAGCCAGGAAAATGACTTCTTCGACATAGCGCCTCCTCGGCTACGGCACCGGATCGATCCCACATCGATCCGGGGATAATCAGAAGCTCAATCCTGCTAAACGAGTCCCCAGCGTGCGCCTCTCGAGCGCGATCACTCGCGCTTAAATGAAGTCGCGCATGCTGGGTTCGCCCAGTGTGCTTCTCATTCTAGTTCCGTCCCCCAAATTTTTGCAATTGCCGATCCGGCCAGGATCGGCATCCCGAGCGACTAACGGAAGCGAGGAATCTCGCCTGACCCGCGCCTTCGCGCCCGCCGGCACTACGCGGCGCTCTCCTCAAGCTTTGACGTAGCGCCGGGGACTTCAGCCCGGCATCCTTGCAGTTTTAGAGCACCGTTCCGGTCGTCAGAAGCCGTTTTCCGAAAATTGAACTTCAAACCCCAATCCCACATACGATATCCCCGGATTTTCGGTAACTGGATTTCGTGCAAAATCTCACATTCCGAGAAGGCCGACCTTTCCCGCAATCTGGAACTGTTGCGAACAGCGTTCCAATAACGTTCAGGTGTCGTCGTGGTCAAGTGCCGGGCGGTCGGGCCCTGCGTGCCACCACTCAGTGACTGGCGGGTAGCCCAACGACGATGAGAACCGCATAGTCCTGCTTGCGGCAGCCGTTCACAGCGGGCATGGCCGCCCCTGGATTCACCGGAAAACCCTTGGTCTGAACGTTCGCGGGCGAGCACGAGTTGTTGGCCGTCGCCGGCGTGTAGCGTGCGGAGCGGCATCCGAGATGGGTGACATCGTAGAGAGTTGCGCCGTCGGCGAGTTCCCACCGCTGATTGCCGTCCTTGTCCTTGGGCTGAATTGTCAGCACCGTCGTCACGTTGCGGTCGCCCGTGACGAGATATTTCCCTGGGGGCAGTGGAAACGTCGGTTTTTCCATGATCAATCCGTGTTCCTCCAGCCACCAGTCCGCAGGGTCGAATTTCCACTGTGACGGTGCCACACCGCCGTTCGCCTTCAATTGATCGTAATGGTCCAGCTTGCAAGCGCGCGGTCCCGGGTCCTGGTTCCAGTAGCCCCATGATTGCGCGCCGTTGCCGGAAGTGGCCCCGGGGTCTCCCAGCGCCGCGATGAACTGCGGCTCGATGCGCTTGAACTTCGAGCGGTCTACGCCTGACGCGTGAACCCGCTGCTGCAGGCCGGACACCAACATGAGGGATCCCACGCACAGGAGGCTCACGGACAGCACGAGGTGGCGGACGTTCATGCGATTGCTCCGGTTGGACGATCTGATGGCATCCTACACCCGCGGTCGCGATATTGCTATTCCTGCGAAGTCCGTATTCCAACTGAAGGTCGGGTGGTCTCAAGGGGTCGATGCAACACTGGCCTGCAGCTTATCCGCCGGAGTCCGAAATCCCAAGGTTTGTCGCGGGCGAGTATTGAGTCGCAAAGCGATCTCATTCACCTCCGATTGCGAGAAGCTCGACAGGTCGGCTTTCTTCGGCAGGTATTGCCGCAACAATCCGTTGGTGTTTTCGTTTGAGCCACGCTGCCAGGGACTTTGCGGATCGCAGAAGTACACCTGCACATCGGTAGCAACTGTAGACTCCTTGTGCTGGGCCATCTCCAGCCCGCGATCCCAAGTCAGCGAGCGCCGCAACGTCGCCGGGAGCCCTCGCACGTGCTGGCTCAGGGCGGCCACCACGGTCGCCGTGTCCTTGCCGGGAACCTTCAACAGCATGCAGAAACGCGAACGACGCTCGACCAGCGTGGCCACGTGGCTGTTGCGCGCCCCGCGCAACAGGTCGCCCTCCCAATAGCCGGGAATAGCACGATCTTCCACTTCCGCAGGTCGTTCCCGGATGGAAATGGCATCAACGATTCGTCCTTGGGAGTGCCCGTGCACGCTGGCGTGCCGCGAGCGGCGGATCCGCCGCTTGGTTCGCAGGTGCTGAATCAGCTCCTGTTTCAGCGCTCTGGGGGCACTGCCAAAGATCCGCTTTTGCAGCTGGCTTTTGTGCGGAAATCCCGCACAAAGCACGCGAGCATGAAAACACACGTTGAGGCCAACGCAAACGCGTAGCCAATCTGCCCCACAATCCCATTTGACGAAAATCCCGGCTGATCAGAAACCACTAGCCTAAAGTCTACATGGTTTCCCTGATACTGAACGCGGAGCCTAGAAGATAGTATGCCTCGTTTCCTCGGATAGGGCGGCGTGTACCCGTTAATTTAAATATAAGACCGCTCAGCCGGAACACATATGCGGATTCTGATTGTTGACGATCACCAAATTGTGCGGCACGGTGTCCGCCGTCTTCTTGAAGCCGAGAAGGATTTCGAAATCTGCGGCGAAGCCGTTGATGGGCGCGATGCCATAAAACAAGCGGGGCAATTGAAGCCAGACGCAATTGTGATGGACGTCAGCATGCCTAATCTCAACGGGATTGAGGCCACGCGAGAGATTAGGCATCTGCTTCCCGAAAGCCACATCGTCATCCTGAGCCAGCATGATTCTATCGAGATGATGCGCCAAGCTTTAAACGCTGGTGCGCATGCCTACGTAGTGAAATCCGCTATTGCGACTGACTTGGTTGCAGCTCTAGACAAAATTCAGGATAACGGAGAGCCCTCCGTTCCGGAGGTGTTTGGAAGTACGCATGTCAATGTGGATGTACACGAAATCCTGCAGCGCAGTGCAGCGTTTGAGGAAGCGTTACGCCAGAGCGAAGAACGCCTTCGTAGGGAAGTTGCGGATTTGAAGCTGTTGCAACGGATTAGTACCGAACTGATTCAGGAAGAAAGTATCAGCAATTTATACGAAAAAATTGCGGATGCCGCAGTCGCGGTGATGCATTCGGATTTTGCGAGTATGCAGATGCTCTACCCTGAACGCGGCAAAACCGGCGAGCTCCTCCTGCTGGCATTCCGGGGCTTCACCGCAGAGGCTGCGCGATTCTGGGAATGGGTTCCTGCCGATTCCGGGAGCACATGCGCCGCCGCCTTGCGAACTGGTGAGCGCGTAATCGTTTCCGACATCGAGAATTGCGATTTTATGGCTGGAACCGAGGACCTGCGCATTTACAGGCAAACGGGTATCCGAGCGGTGCAAAGTACGCCACTTCTTTCGCGTATAGGGCAAATCGTCGGGATGATCTCAACGCATTGGCGTGGACAACACAGGCCATCGGAACGCGATTTGCGCATATTCGACGTGCTTGCCAGACAAGCTGCAGACCTGATCGAATGGAGACGGACGGCAGAGGCTGCATTAGAAAAGGAACAGCAACTCCGGGTGTTAGCCGCACGTCTCGATGACCGTGTGATTGAGGTGCACAATGTTGGGCCACACACACAATCCTTGAAAAAGTCCAAGCGTAGAAAAACCGGTCCGTCACCCCCTTCATAAATCCCAAGTCTTGATAAGTCGTGCCGGCTCAACCGGTCGATGCAACACCACCTGGCGAGTCAGAAGTCCCTCTTGAACAGGAGGTTTTGGTCCTTTTAGGGCCTCACAACAGAAAACCTGATTCTTGGCCCTTTTTTGTAAGCTAAAGCTGTCCGGATCGATCTTCTTGAAAAGTCCACATTTTGAGCAGTCTTCGGCGGGTGTTGCATCGACCCCTTGAGATCGCCCGCCCTTCCGTAAACTGTGCGCGGCCGCGTTTTCCACAAGCCCCGCAGTTATCCACATAGTACCCATATTGACCGTAGTTTACTTCTTCAATAACATGGCATATGACTACCACACAAGTAACACCCAACGGCCACCACCCTCTTCCGCCTCCCTTTTCGGTCGAGAATCCGGCGTCGCACAATCCGCCTGACGTCCCGCCGATAAAGGAAAAATATCTTGGCTACTCCTATCCGTTGAAACGGCGGATCTCAACACCTACGGATCCCTATGCTTCCGAAATCGACATAGACACAACTCCCTTGCCCGACCGTTGTCAGTTCTTTTTCTCCGGAGGTCGCCAATGCCGCATGCTTCGCTCCGAAATCCATCCCAATCTCTGCCCCTTTCATGCCGCGCGAGAAGACGAACTGTTCGAGCCTCCACGGCGTGGGCCGATCAATACTCGTCCCGATCTTCCTGAACTCTACTGCGCCTGCGAGGACCTCGGTACCGCCGTCGGCGTGAACCGCGCGTTAGCGCATGTTTTCCGCATGCTCGCGCTCAGGCGTATCACCCGCCAGGAAGCCGCGACCTTCGGCCACCTCGCCCAACTGTTGCTGCGAACCATCTCCGCCATGCGCTCCGAAAGCGCTGATGCTGCCAGCATCGGCGTCCCGAGCGAACAACGTGAGCCAAGGACCCCTCTGTCATATCAATCCGTCACATTACGTGAGCAAGGCAGCGTGGAAGAGGAGATCATCCCGCCATTGGCAAACAAACTCCCGCTCGCCGTTAATTGCCAATGCGCCACCAAGCCTCAATCACACGCGTCCCCTGCGACCGCACAACGCCTCCCACTCCAACCCCATGCAAGCGCTCCTGCTTCAGCCGCCAACGAAGCGAGCCCAGGCACCTGCCACAGTAGCGCCGCTCCCTACAAACGCGCTGTCCCGGACTTCGCCAGCATGCTCTCCGCGTCGCGCACCGCACTCGGCTCGACGGCACCGCGCTCGGAGGTCCCGCAAAATCATCCGCTCCTGGAGAATGTTCGGCAACTCCCGCAAAATCAGCACGACGTGACAAACCCACAATGTCCGCAGAATCAACACTTACGAAATCGTGGCGCCTAACCGCCTTACAATGAACACTTACAGAAAAAATGAGAGGCGGCACTCTGCCAAGACCGGACGAATTCAGTCAAATGTCTCTGCGGCGCTGCACGGACCGTGTGTGCGCTCACAATTGTCCTCTTAGTCCCCGTGCGGGGTAGCACCGATGCGTTAGACTGAGTTGAAAATCGATGAGAGTCGCCGCAAAGATGTGGTCCATTGCAGCCGTGCTCGCTGCGCTCGGTGCTTGCTGCCTGCTGATGATCAGCTTGCCGGCGGGCGCAGCTTCAACAGGGCCGTCCGAGGCGCGCGGCGAATGCAAGGTCCTGCGCAGCCGCATCCTCGGGCGCGCGGTCCCATACTGCGTGATTTTGCCGCCGTCTTATGCGCAGCAACCGAACCGCCGCTATCCCGTGCTCTACTACTTTCATGGACTCGGCGACAACGAGCAGATGTTCGTGCGTTCCGGCGGATTCGACCTGATCGAAGACCTCTGGGAGAAGCACGAACTTGGCGATTTCATCATTGTCACGCCCGCCGGTTATGCCAGTTTCTTCATGAATTCTTACCACGGCCGCTTCCGCTACGAGGATTTCTTCCTGCAGGAGTTCATGCCCTGGATCGAACGGTCTTATCGCATCATCGCACGCCGGGATTCCCGCGGCATCGGGGGAATTTCCATGGGCGGCTATGGCGCCTTGCGCATGGCCTTTCTTCACCCGCAGTTGTTTGGGGCGGTCAGCGCCCATAGCGCCGCGCTGATGCAAAGGGTTCCGTCCATTTCGGTCAGCAATCGAGAGGAAACCGGGCGTCTGCAAATTTTGGGCGACGTGTTCGGTTCGCCCCCGGACCGCCAGTTCTGGGACCGCAATAATCCCTTGAACATCGCGCGCACCGCAGACCTGGCGGGCATGAAGATCTATTTCGATTGCGGCGCGCAGGATGATTACGGCTTCGAGGCGGGAGCTCAGGCTTTGGACAATTTGCTGCGCTCCCGCCACATCGCTCACGAATTTCATCTCGATCCGGGCGGCCACAACTGGTCCTATTTCTCCGGCCATCTTCCGAACTCTTTGCGCTTTCATTCCGCAGCTTTTCGCGCGAGCGATGCTCAGCCGGCTCGCGGCCAACAGACACCGAGATGAAAAATGCGCTCGCTTTTGACGAACATTGCATCTTCTGCAAGATCGTCCGCGGCAGCGTCGCCGCTCACAAAGTCTTCGAGGACGACGTTTCGCTGGCCTTTCTCGACCATCGCCCGCTCTTTGCCGGCCATACGCTTTTCATCACCAAAAGCCATATCGAAACGCTGTTGGATATGCCCGAGGCCCTGGTGAAACCGGTCTTTACGAATGTTCAATTTTTGTCCCGCGCCGTCATCCAGGCCATGCAGGCCGAGGGCGCATTTGTTGCCATCAACAATCGCGTGAGCCAAAGTGTGCCCCATTTTCACGTGCACATTGTTCCCAGGAGAAAAGGCGACGGCCTGAAGGGATTTTTCTGGCCACGGCGTGCCTATAAGAATGACGAGGAAATCGCAGCGACATTACGCGCTTTGCATGCTGCCATTACCGTGCTGCGCGACCCCTGATCGTGGATCACGGAATGCGCCATTGCGTGCCAGCGCCGGCTGAGCAGGTTTCGCGGCGGTTAAGTAGCTCTTGGGTCACCGCTGCCGAAAATAGATCAGGTGATGGTGACGATTAACTATAAAGTACTAAGCAGGAACTTACGCGTTCGTGGAATTGTGGCGATGAAAATGTCTAAACGCGGTCAGGTCGAAAACCTCGAGCACAGCGAAGCGCAACTGGGGCTTTTCGTCGCTGTTACGGTTGCGGTGCTTGCTGTCGGCATGGTCGTGCTCATGTATCCGGTGGTTTTTTCCCACGAGACCCCAGGCGACCGCACCATGCGCACGGCGTTCTGGGGGTTCTGCGCCATTTGCGTCCTGCTGGGAATATACGTCTGGGATCGGCACGCAACGATCCGCCGCCTCCGGCAGGAGATGGCGGAGGGGCGCCGGCAGATTGCTGAAACGCGCCGGCAGGCCAGCGTGGAATTGCTCAAGACCATGCCCAACATGAACTCGTTTCAGGATCGGCTGCCCATGGAATTTCGCCGCATGGCGACCACCACGCAAAAGCTCTCCATCATCGTTATCAGCATCAAATTTCCTTCCAATCATTCCAGTCCATCGGAAACCGCTTCGGCTCTCGGTGATGCTGCCAAAGTCATCTCTCGCCGGATGCGAGAGCAGGATTCCATTTACAGTTTGGCTCCGGCTTGTTTCGGCGTCGTTCTGCCGGATGTGGACCTGGTCAACGCTGAAAATGTGAATGCACGTTTGAAGGAAGCCTTGGCAGATGCGGCGGGGGCAGCGCGTCGCTTCGACTTCGATTTAAAGGTCGTGAATTACCCCGAGCATGCGTCGTCGGCGACGGAGCTCGAGCAAGCCGTTATGACTCTCGCTTCGGCCGAGCAGGTGATCCCGGGTGTGGCCGAGGTCCTGCCGTAGTGCTTGTCGCACGGGCACTGGAAAATCGATTCGACATTGATTGCTGATCACTCCATCCATTTGCGCGGTTCGCGAATCGCGTCCACCACATCATTCAGGAATTGAGCCGCCCGCGCCCCGTCGGCGACGCGATGGTCAGTGGAAAGCGTCAAACTCAATATGGGCCGCACCGCGGGTTTGCCATCAACTGCAACCACGCGATCGCCTACGCGGCCAACCGCCAGAATTCCTGCTTGTGGCGGCACGATAATCGCGGTGAAGGCATCGACGTTGTACATGCCGAGATTGCTGATGGTGAATGTGCCGCCGGTGATATCCGCAGGCTGCAAATGGCCGGCTTTGGCGCGCTCGGCCAGTTCGCGGCGCCGCACCGCAATGCCCTCGATTGTGGTGAGATTGGCCTTGTGCACCACAGGTGCGACCACGCCTTCTTCTACTGCAATTGCCAGCCCGAGGTTGACGTCGCTGTTGCGACGAATGCCGTCTCCGGTCCAGCTCGCATTCATTCTCGGATGCCTGGCGAGGACACGCGCGACCAGCGCGACCAGCACATCGGTCAAAGTGGCTTTGAAACCGCGCGCTCGTTCGACTTCAACGGAGACGCGGTCGTGGAACTCGAGCAAGCCGCTTGCATCCGCATCGCGGGTAACGAAGAAGTGAGGAATGGTCGTCCAGCTCTGCGCCGTGCGTTGCGCCATCAGCCGTCCAACCGTGCCCAGTTCCTCGACGTTCGTTGCGGCCGCTTGGTCCGCAGTTCCGGCGGCAGAACTTCCTGCCGACGTTGTGGCTGCTGCGCCGGAACCCTTGGCCGCATGCATGACGTCTTCGGCAAGAATTTCGCCTCCCGGCCCGGAACCGCGCAGGCGCGTGACGTCGACGCCGTGTTCGCGAGCGAGGCGCCGTGCTTTGGGGGAGATGCGAACTTCAGAAGAAGCGGTCGCGCCCGGGGCGCTTGCCGCTGCGGTTGCGGCGGTAGCCGCAGAGGGTGCGCTATCGCTGCGGCGGCCGGTTTGCGCCGGCGCCGTGGCTACGGGTGCGGCTTCGCCAGGGGCGAGCAGCCAGGCAATCGTTTGGCCGACCGGGACGACGGCGCCTTCATGGGCCGAGATTGCGGAGAGAATGCCGTCGCCGGGCGATTCGACTTCGACGACGGCTTTATCGGTTTCGACTTCCAGCAGTGGCTCGCCTTTGGCCACTTGCTGGCCTTCCCGTTTGCGCCAGGAGACGACTTTGCCTGTCTCCTGGGCCATCTCCAACGCGGGCATTACGACGCTGACGGCCATATGCGAGATTCCTCAATTTGAGGGGCTAAATGCCAGCCACCCTTAAAAACGAAGGGTGGGGCACCGGCAAAAGCACCGGCAAAAGCAGATTCCTCGCCCGCCGATGGGGAACTCGGCCGCCGACCACGCGGCCGAGGGCGGGCTCGGAATGACGAATTTTAGACTATGTTCAGCACAGTTTTAAGCCGCAACCAGCGGCCGAAACGCCTCAAGTCTCGGCCGCACCAAGCTGCTGCCGCGGCCTGAGCTACAAGACGACAACAAAACCGAAGAGAAGCTCTAGCGGACGCCGACTCCTTCGGTCTTCGCGCCGGCTTCGACCATTTCGAGCACGCGTTGGCTGGGCGACGCTTCGCTCTCGCGGGTCGTCGGCAGGGGACCGTTCACCGTGTGGTAGTGGGCGCCGGCGACGAGCAACTCTTCCGCTGGGAATCGCGTGATGACTTCGTGGCCGGTTTCGGTGACGACGATCTCTTCCTCGATGCGCGCCGCGCTCCAGCCGTCGGTGGAAGGCCAGAACGTTTCGAGCGCAAACACCATGCCGGGTTTCAGTTCATGCGCGTGCTCGAGCGAAACCAGGCGGCTGATCACCGGCTTTTCCCAGATCGCCAGACCGACTCCGTGGCCGAATTGCAGCGCAAACGCCGCCTCTTCATCCGGGAAGCCAAACTCCTGGGCTCTCGGCCAGACCGAGGCAACCTGCGCTGTCGTGCGGCCGGGGCGGATCAATTCAATGGCCGCATCGAGATATTCGCGGCAGCGTTTGTAGGCATCGACCATGGCGTGCGATGCGTACCCGATGCTGAAGCAGCGGTAGTAGCAGGTGCGATAGCCCATGTAGGAATGGAGAATATCGTAGTACACCGGATCGCCGGGGCGCAGGATGCGATCGGAGAAGACGTGCGGGTGCGGATTGCAGCGTTCGCCAGAAATAGCGTTCACGGCTTCGACATATTCCGAGCCCATGTCGTAGAGGGCTTTGCTCACCAGGCCCACGGCCTGGTTTTCGCTCAGGCCGGGTTTCATGGCGCGATACAACTCGTCATAGGCGGCATCGACCATCATGGCGGACATGTTCAGGAGCGTGATCTCGTCCTGCGTCTTGATGACGCGCGCATCGGACATGATCTGCTGGCCGTCGATGACCTTGATTCCTTCTTTCTGCAACGCGAACAGGATGGGCGGCTCGATGATGTCAACGCCGAGCGGTTCGTGCTGCAGTTTGCGTTTTTCGAGTTCGACTTTGATCTTGCGCGCGACGTTTTCGGCGCGGCCCATCTCCGGCGACATGGCGCCGCGGAGCAAAGGGATGCCAGCGCGAGAGCGTTCGCCAAGCCAGGGACAATTCAGTTGATGGTGCTTGGCAGCGGAGCCGAAATCCCAAAGTATAGGCTCATCATTTTGCGGCAGAAGCGTGAAGCGGCTGTTTTTGTCCTGGGCCCAGGTGCCAATGTGCGTCGCGGTGATGTAGCGGACGTTATTCATGTCGAAGCAAAGCAGCGCGCCCATTTCGGATTTTTGCAACAGCGCGCGGGCGCGCGCCAGCCGTTCGCGGCGCAAGCGATCAAAGTCGACGCGGTTTTCCCAATCGACCGCCATTGTTCCGTAAGTTTTCAGTGCCATGAGTCCCTCCGAATTCGTTATGACGTAATCCTCGAGTGTAAACGTGAAAAGCAGATCCCTCGGCCCCATCCGCAAACGGCGCGGCTGGCCTCGGGATGACGAAAAAGCAATGACCGTGCCCCGGCAGCAAGCCGCCCAAGCGGAAGGCGCAGGGCACGCGCCTACCGCCGCCTACCAATGACGCTAAGGTAAACCCTTAGGTCTCCGATAAAGGGCGCCGGACGACCTGAGCTACAAACCCGGACGACCTCACTTGCGGCAAAGCTCCTTGGCGGCGGCGAATACCTGCTGCTCGCTCGGTACGGTCGCGTCTTCGAGGGGAGGCGAGAAGGGAATGGGCACGTGCATGGCGCCGATTCGCTTCACCGGCCCGTCCAGATTGTAGAACGCACCCTCCGCAATGACGGACGCAATCTCGGCCGTCACTCCGTAGCGATGATAGCCCTCATCCACGACGATCACGCGCGAAGTTTTCTTGGCGGATTCGACCAATGTTTTCTCGTCCAGCGGCCACATGGTACGGGGATCGACGACTTCGGCGCTGATTCCGATTTCCTCCAGCATTTTTGCGGCGCCGAGCGCAACCTGGACCATGCTGCTGGTGGCGACCAGGGTGATATCGGTTCCCAGGCGCTTGATGTCGGCGACTCCGAACGGAATGGTGTACTCCTCCGAAGGCACGGGGCCCTTGAGGCGATACATCATTTTGTCTTCAAAGAAAACAACGGGATTATCGTCGCGTATGGCGGTCTTCAGCAAGCCCTTGGCGTCATACGGAGTGGACGGCACGACGACCTTGAGCCCTGGAATATGGCTTGGCCATACATGCAAAGATTGCGAATGCTGGGCCGCCGAGCGGCGCGTCGCGCCCATCGTCGTCCGCAGGACCATGGGAACTTTCCACGTGCCGCCCGACATGTAGTGAATCTTGGCGGCCTGGTTGACGATCTGGTCCATGATCAGCGTCATGAAATCGCCGAACATGATGTCCACGACAGGTCGAAGGCCGGTCATGGCGGCGCCCACGCCAATGCCGGTAAAGCCGGGCTCGGAAATCGGCGTATCGATCACGCGATCTTTGCCGAATTCGTCCACCAATCCCGACAAGACCTTGAAGGGCGTGCCGGCTTCGGCAACGTCTTCACCAATGATGCACACGCGAGAGTCGCGGCGCATCTCTTCGGCGAGCGCCTCGCGGATGGCTTCGCCGAAAGTGAGCTCTCTGACTGTGGTTTGAGTCGCCGTTTCAGGCATAGACGTCCTGCTCCGCTTCATCGACCGTAGGATAAGCAGCGGCGATGGCGAATTCGACCGCGGCGTTCATCTCCGCTTTCACCTCGGTTTGAATTTTTTCAAGCTGCGCGGTGTCGGCGAGCTTTTGCTGAATGAGCCAATCGCCAAGGATATTGATGGGGTCTCTCTCGGTGGACCAGCGCTGCTCTTCCTGTTTGGCGCGGTAGTATTCGCGATTGATGTCGCCGACATGATGGCCGCGGTACCGGTATGTGTTGCACAACATGAATGCGGGGCCGGCTCCGGCGCGGGCGCGTTCGACGAAGCGGGAGGCCAGCGCATGCACGGCGCGAACGTCCTGGCCATCCACGCTTTCGCCGGGAATCCCGAAAGCCGCCGGGCGAGCCAGAATGTCGCCTGAAGTCGTTTCCGAATAGTGCGTGTACTCGTTGTACATATTGTTTTCGCAGGCATAGACAACGGGCAGCTTCCAGAGTTGCGCAATGTTCATGGCTTCGTAGAGCACGCCCTGCCCGAGCGCGCCCTCGCCAAAGAAACAAACGCAAACTCGGCCATTGCCGAGCTTCTTGGCCGAAAGCGCGGCGCCAGTGGCGATGGCAGCGCTGCCGCCGACGATGGCGTTGGCGCCGAGGTTTCCTGTGGCAGGATCGGCGATGTGCATCGAACCGCCCTTACCGCGGCAGTAGCCCTCCTCTTTGCCGAGCAGTTCGGCAAACATGCGGTCGGGTTTAGCGCCCTTGGCGAGGCAATGACCGTGCCCGCGGTGCGTGCTGGTGATGTAGTCGTCCGGCCGAAGCGCTTCGCAGATTCCGACGGCGACAGCTTCTTCGCCCTCGTAGAGGTGCGTCAGGCCGGGCATGAGCGCGCGCAGGTAGAGATCGTTGGCGTGTTCCTCGAACTCGCGGATCTGGCACATGCGGCGATACATGCGCAGCAGTTGGTCTTTTGTTAACGCGGCGTCCAGCGCCGCATGGCCTTCGTTTTTAGCGGTAGCTTTCGTCATCGGGATACCCCAGACATTTTGGCCAATGCGTCGAACATCACGGCGAAATCTTCATGGACCAGGCCGATGGCTCGCGCGCTGGTGAGCATCTCGTTAGCGGCGGCGGCAGTAGGCAGCGGCACATCTACCTGGCGGCCGAGTTCGAGCGCGAGCTGCATGTCTTTCTGCATCATGTTTACATCAAACCAGGCCGTCTCAGGAAGCTTCAACACGAATGGGCCGCGATACTGGACCATGGGTGAGGCGATGGCGCTGTGGGTCAGGACGTCGACCGCAGTTTTGCGGGGAATGCCGCTTTTTTCGGCGAGCAGCACGGCTTCGGAGAACGCCAGCATCTGAACGGCAAGATTGGAGTTGGTGGCGATCTTCATGACCAGGGCGAGTCCATTTTCGCCGACGTAGGTGACCTTCGGGCCGGTTCCGGCGGTCGGGTGATCGGAGAAATCTTCGAGTATGGGCTTGATACGATCGAAACTTTCGCGCTTGCCTCCGACCATCAGCGAGAGCTTTCCCACCATCAGGGTGGCCACGCTGCCGGAGACGGGCGCATCCATCATGTCGGCGCCTTTTTCTCTGGCCTTTGCGGCGAGGGCACGGCTGGTGGCGACGCCGACCGTGCTCATGTCCACAAAAAGCTTGCCTTTGCTCAGTCCGGCAAGAATGCCGTCGGAGCCCTCGGCGATGGAGGTGAGCGCTGCCGAATTCGATACAGAAGAGAAGATAACGTCGGCGGCTTCGGCGACGGCGCGCGGCGTTTGGGCGAATTTCAGCCCCTTATCAATGAGCGGCTGGGCTTTGGATCGAGTGCGGTTATAGCCGGTGACAGTGTGACCCTTTTCGAGCAGTCGCTGCGCCATGAGACCGCCCATGACGCCGAGCCCTACAAATCCCAGATTGGCCAAAGGAACGAGACCTCCTCATCCATGTTGCGAATTTTAGTTGATACTAATTCGGAGAGATTCTTCGTCGCTCCGCTCCTCAGCATGACAACGCTCACATTCTAAATCCTTGCCAATCGGCGGCGCAGTTAGCCGACAGGCATCAAAAGCAGATCTCTCGGTCGCATCGCATTCCGCGCAGGAGCGCGGGCTGCGATCCCGCTCGCAAGGGCTGACAACTAATGATGGGCAGCGCTGATAGAGCGCTGCTCTATTGAATCCAGACGGTCTTGATGTCTGTGAATTCACGGATGCCGAAGGTGCCCAGTTCGCGCCCATATCCGGACCACTTGACGCCTCCGAAGGGCAGGCGCGGGTCGGATGCTACCATGCGGTTAATAAATACCATCCCGGATTCGATTTCGTTGATCAGGCGCTCGCGTTCTTTTTCGTCGTTGGTCCAGGCGCTGGCGCCGAGCCCGAAGCGGCTGTCGTTGGCGATGCGAATCGCATGATCGAGATCTTTGGCGATAAACACGCTTGCCACGGGTCCGAACAGTTCGTCGCAATGGGCGGGTGAACCTTTCGGAATCTTTGTTATGACCGTGGGGGCGAAGAAATTGCCGGGGCGCGGAAGTGGGTTGCCGCCGGTCAATACCTCGCCGCCGGATTCGACCGTGGTGCGAACGGCGCGATCGAGACTCTCGACGCCATCTTTGGTGGCCAGCGGGCCGAGGTCGGTTTTCTCGTCGAAAGGGTCGCCGACTTTGAGGGCGGCCATCGCGGCTACGAAGCGGCGCTGGAATTCATCGGCGATGGGTTCGGCAATGATGAAGCGCTTGGCGGCGATGCAGGATTGGCCATTATTGGAGATACGCGCCTTCACCGCGGTGGCCACAGCTTCGTCCAGCTTGGCGCTGGGCATGACGATAAAGGGATCGCTGCCGCCTAATTCGAGAACCAGTTTTTTCACCTTACGCGCGGCGCCCATTGCGACCTGTACTCCGGCGCCTTCACTGCCGGTCAGGGTCGCCGCCATGACCCTGGAATCTCCTAAAACGGCTTCCACTTTTTGCGAACCAATCAGCAGGGTCTGGAATACGCCTTCGGGAAAGCCGGCCTGACGGAACAGTTCCTCGATCATGAGCGCGCACTGGGGAACGTTGGAGGCGTGCTTAAGAACCATGACGTTGCCGGCAGTCAGGATCGGCGCGGCGGCGCGGATCACCTGCCAGAAGGGATAGTTCCAGGGCATAACGGCGAGAACGGTGCCGAGAGGCTGGTAACGCACGTAACTGCGAGTCGCAGGTGTGGAGACGATGTCGTCGGCGAGAAAGGCTTCGCCATTCTCGGCGTAAAACCTGCAAACCCAGGCGCATTTGACGGCTTCTTCGATGGCGGAGCGGAAAGTCTTGCCCATCTCCGTGGTCATCATTCGCGCGAAGTCTTCTTTTTTGTCTTCAAGGATCTCGGCGGCGCGTTGCATCAGTTCCGCGCGTTCGGCAAAGGAGGTTTTGCGGTATTTCTGGAAGGCGTCCGCGGCGATTTGGAGCTTGCGGTCGATCTCGCGGTCGGAGAGCTGCTCGAATGTCTTAAGAGTTTCGCCAGTGGCTGGATTGATGGTCGCTATGGGCATCCTTAACCTCAGTTTCGCTGCGTATCGTAGTCTGCCACGATACCATGCCCATTAGTCGGGCACAAAATGCGCGCGAGGGGATGCAGGTTGGCGGCGCCGTTGCAGAACGAGCTTAGTGATGGGAAACGCGAATTGTCCGTAAAGGTTGGCGTGTTGTAAGGTGGGGTACATGGCGGCGGGGACGTTTCACGTTTTGGGCGTAAGCGGCAGCTTGCGTGAGAAGTCGCGCACGGCGCTGGCGCTGCGTTTGCTGCTCAACGTTGCGGAAGCGCACGGTGCGGAGACGCGCATGCTCGATTTGCGCACGATCGAATTGCCGCTCTACCGGCCGGACCGGCCCGGCGGATCGGCAGCAGAGCTTCGGCTGGGCGAAGATATGCATTGGGCGGACGCGGTGGTGTTGGCTTCGCCCGATTACCACGGCTCTATGTCCGGCACGATGAAGAATTTTCTCGATTACAACTGGGAAGAGTGTGCAGGCAAGGTATTTGGGTATGTCTGTTCGTCGCACGAAAAAGGCCTAACCGTAATGGACCAAATGCGCACTGTGGTCCGCCAGTGCTACGGCTGGAGCATGCCATACGGTCTTTCGTTTGATGGCCGGGCCGATTTCGACGACCACGGAATCCTGAAGAATGAAAAGCTCGAAGCGCGCCTGCGGATGATGGGGCGCGATCTGGTGGTTTACGGGGCGCTAATTCGACAGCAGTTTCTCTCCGACCTCGCAGGAAACGATACGAGCACGTTTGCGGCGGCGTATCGATGAGTGCTAGCCGCACGGGCACTGGTGCGCGTCACACGGGCGCGGAAAAGCAAGAGCAGATCCCCGGTTATTCACCCGCATAAAGACAGGCGGCGAATTTCCTCGGGAACGACAGCTTACCTTTTGCTGGGCGCGGGGGAGCTTCGTTGTTCCTCTAAGGCCATCAGATAGACGTGGGCGAGCAATCCAAACGATACGGCGAAGTGCGGATCGGAATCTCGGGATGGCGGTATAAGGGGTGGCGCGGAGTTTTCTATCCGAAAGATTTGCCGCAGCGGCGTGAACTCGAATATGCGGCTGCGATTTTTGGTTCGATCGAAATCAATGGCACATTTTACTCTTTGCAGCGGCCGGCGAGTTTCGCGCGCTGGGCCGAGGCGACGCCGGAGGAGTTCGCTTTTGCGGTGAAGGGTTCGCGTTACATCACGCACATGCTGCGGCTGACGAAGATACGCAAGCCGCTGGCGAATTTTTTTGCTTCGGGCGTGTTGAGGCTCGGGCGAAAGCTGGGGCCGATCCTGTGGCAGTTTCCGCCGCAATTTCGGTTCAATGCGGAGAAGATCGCGGCGTTTTTTGAGCTTCTGCCGCGCGATCTGAACGCGGCTTGTGCGCTGGCGCGGCGGCACGACAAGCGCGTGAGCGGCAGGAGTTGGCTGCGCGTGGACGAAAATCGCCCGCTGCGATACGCGATGGAAGTGCGGCATCCGAGTTTTGTTTGCGCCGAATTTGTCAGCTTGCTGCGGCGGTATGGGATTGCGTTAGTCTGCACAGACGCAGTTTCATGGCCGCGGCTGATGGACGTTACAGCGGATTTCGTTTACTGCCGGTTGCATGGGTCGGAGCAGCTTTACGCGAGTGGATACGACGGCGAAGCGCTGGATGAATGGGCTGCATGCGTGACGGCATGGGCGCGCGGTTGGGATGCTCCGAATGGCGAATTCGCCTCGCGCGATCGCGCGGCGAAGCGCGCCAAACGCGATGTGTACGTGTATTTCGACAATGACGCCAAAGTGCGCGCGCCGGCGGACGCGCAGGGCTTGATCGAGCGTGTTGCGAAGCTGTTGCATACGCCCTTACTTCGCCGAATGAGCGCCGCGAGTTGAGAAGATAAACAGCAGATTCCTGGTCGCACCGCCCACGGCGGCGCTCCTCGGAATGACAACTTAGATTTGTGCCATGGGAAACGAAGCCCCAGGTCTGCGGCCGGCTTTCTTTGTACGCGCGCTCACGCGCGGGGCAGTGGCCGCCGACCTGAGCTACAAAGGCCCGCGTGGTATGCGCGGCGGGCCGCGGCTGAGAGCGGCGAGTTAGCAGCCGTTGCGTTCGCAATCGCCCTGGCCGAGAGCTTTTCCAGGGAGCAAGTAATTCTGGACGTAATCACGGACGGCTTGCGCGAGCGGGGCGATTGGCCGGGCGTAGCCGGCGGAACGCAGCTTGTCGATTTTGGCTTGCGTAAAATACTGGTATTTATCGCGGATCGGCTCGGGCATTTCGATGTATTCGATATGCGGCTCGCGGCCGAGGGCGCTGAAGATAGCGCGTGCGAGCTCATTCCAGCTGTGGGCTTCGCCTGAACCGATGTTGAAGATGCCCGAGGCGCCGCGGTTTTCCGCCAGATGAACGGTCATGCGGACGGCGTCTTTGACGTAAAGAAAATCACGTTTTTGCTCGCCGTCGGAGTATTCGGGGCGATAGCTCTTGAACAGGCGAATCACTCCAGTCTGCATGACCTGTGCAAAGCTCTTGTTCACCACGCTGCGCATATTGCCTTTGTGGTCTTCGTTGGGGCCAAAGACGTTGAAGTATTTCAGGGCCACCATGCGTTCGAGCCAGCCTTCACGCCAGGCGTGCAGATCCATCAGGTGCTTGGACTCGCCGTAGAGGTTCAGCGGCTTAAGATTTTTGAGGCTCTCCGGACTGGAGTCGTCCATGCCGGCGGTGCCGTCGCCGTAAGTCGCGGCCGATGAGGCGTAGACAAAGCGAGTTCCGGCCGCGAGCGCGGCGGCGGCGAGGTCGCGGGAGAATTCAAAATTATTGTGATAGAGATATTCGCGGTTTGTCTCAGTGGTCGAAGAACAGGCGCCGAGATGGAAAATGCAATCCAACCTGCCCAGCTTGCCCGCGCCGAGCCAGGACAGAGCTTGCTCCGGCGCGAGATAGTCGGTAAAGGTGAGGTGGCGAAGGTAGGGGCTCCGCTCGGCTTCCGGGGCGGAGTCCGCAATGACCACGTGAGTGCATCCGCGGCCGTTTAGTTCCCAGACAACGGCGCTGCCAATGAAGCCGGCGCCGCCGGTGACGAGCACTCGCCGTCCCTGCCATCCAGTTGATTTTTCAGCACCGGCCATACTCTTTCAGTATCGGGCGGACCTACTATACAGTACCGGCCCGTTTTCGTTAGCACTGGACATACGGCAGGTGTGCGCCGAGGCTTCAGGCGCATACGGAGACACAGGTGAAGGCTGAGCGCGACAACGAACGACTTAGGGTCCTGCTACGACGTCGCACGATCGAGCGGCGCATCCGCCAGATGGCGCGGGAAATGACCGCGGATTTTCGGGGCGAGCGCCTGCACCTGATCGGCGTGCTCAAGGGCGCGTCGATTTTTCTGTCGGACTTGATCCGAGAGATTCGGCTGGAAGTATCGCTGGATTTCATCGCGGTGGCGAGCTACGGCCAGTCGACGCGCAGTTCGGGCCAGGTGCGGCTGACGAAGGATCTGGACAACAGCATCGAAGGGTTGCACACCATTCTGGTGGAAGACATTCTGGATACGGGCTTGACGATCGCCTATTTGCAACGGGTGCTATTGCAACGCAACCCGCGGTCGCTGCGGGTTGCGACGCTATTGAGCAAGACCGCGCCGCGCGTGAAGGAGATCCGTCCCGATTATGTTGGGTTTGAGATACCCAACGAATTTGTTGTCGGCTACGGGCTCGATTTTGCCGAGCGGTATCGTAACTTGCGCGATATCTGCGTGTTGCAACTGCGCGGGGGGCGCGAGCGTTGATCGGACGTCGATGGCTCTCTGGCAAAGTGGTCACAACTGTTTTGTGTTGCGGGTTAGAGCGAGATGCTTCGTGCCGATCAGACCCACCCCTAGATACGAGGGGTGGGGCACCCGCAAAAACCCTAAGGTCTCTTCGCGCCTTACCCTGAATGGGTGCGCTTCGCGCCCGCCGCCGGGTCGGCCTGAGCTACAGTTCTCTCTACCGAGCCCGTTCTTGGTACGCATCGAACTGAACTGAGGAGGCGAAGACGGGAGGTTGTGCGCCTGCTGTTATACTGATTCTCCGGCGTGAGAGAGGCGAACGATGCCTGACGTGGAAACCAGGGTTAGCCAAGAACTGCCCGAGAGCGTGCTCGCCACTCTGGCGGAAATTGGCGAGGAGATCAATGCCTCGCTGAACCTGGACCGCGTTCTTTCCAGGATGGCAGCGCTGATCAAGCGGTTGATCGACTATGAGATTTTTACGGTGATGCTGCTCGACGACCGAAGTCAGATGCTTTTCAGCCGGTTCGCGGTGGGATACAGCCCGGAGGTGACCGAAAACTGGCGCATTCCCGTCGGGCAGGGCATTACAGGAGCGGCAGCGGCAGCCCGCCAGCCGATTCTGGTGCCGGACGTGCGCAATGATTCGCGTTATATCAGCGCGATCGAGAGCGTTCGTTCTGAACTGGCCGTGCCGCTGGTGCTGAAGAATCAGGTCATCGGGGTCATCGACATCCAAAGTTCGCAGCTCGACTATTTCACTGCCGAGCAGCAGGAGATCCTGACGCTGCTGGCGGGGCGGCTGGCGACGGCGATCGAGAATGCACGGCTTTTCGAGCGGGCGCGAAGCCAGGCGGACACTCTTTTGCTGCTGCACGAGGTGGGACGCGAGGCCAGTTCCATTCTGGATATGGAGGCGCTGCTGCGCCGTGCCGCGGAACTGGTGAAGCGCGTGATCGATTACCAGATCATGAGCATCATGCTGTACGACGAAGTTACGAAGCTCTTTCTGCAGCGGTTGGCGGTGAAATACGGCCAGAGCGGGCAGGGCAAGCTGGCCGTAGGCTTCAATGAAGGGATCATCGGCGCTGCGGCTTCGAGCGGGCTGCCCGTACGCGTGCCGGATGTAACAAAAGATTCGCGGTATCGCATGGTCAACGCTGAAACGCGCTCGGAACTGGCCATACCGATGACGCATAAGGGCAAAGTCATTGGCGTATTGGATCTGGAGAGTCCGCAACTCAATTATTTCACCGACGATCACGCGCAGGCGCTGTCAATTTTGGCGGCGCAACTGGCCATTGCGCTCGAAAACGCACGGCTGTATGAGCAGGTGGCGCGAGACGAGGCGCGGATGGAGCGTGAACTGCAAGCGGCACAGCGCATGCAAGGCGCTTTGCTGCGGCCGGTTCCAACGGAGGATTTTGGCGTCGATCTGGCCGCGCGAATTCTCTCGGCGCGCGAAGTTTGTGGCGACCTTTATGATTTCCTACGCTATGGGCCCACGCGAGTGGGATTTGGGTTGGGCGATGTAAGCGGTAAAGGGTCCGCGGCAGCGCTCTATGGAGCCGTGGCCATCGGCATTTTGCGCAGCATCGCGCCCCAGAAGCTGCTGCCGGCGGAATTGCTGCGGCAGTTGAATCAACTCATCGGCGAGAGGCGTATCGAAGGGCGATTCATGACGTTTTGTTATGCGACATGGCGGAAGCCCACGCGCAAACTGCGCGTCGCCAATGCCGGGCAGACGCAGCCGTTGCTCTACAGGAATGGTCATTGCGAACAGCTCAAGCTGGTCGGGTTCCCGCTGGGCATTTACGAAGATGTGACTTACGAAGAATGGGTGATGAATCTCGACCCCGGAGACATTCTGCTCTTCCACTCCGACGGCCTTTCGGAGGCGACCGATCCGGATGGGAATTTCTTTGGGATTCCCCGCATCGCGTCGGTGATCGAACAGAATGCCGGGCTCAACGCGGATCAGATTGCCGATCGCCTGCTTGCGGAAGTCCACAATTTCACTCGCGGCATGGCGATCACTGACGACCGAACGCTTGTGGTGATGAAAGTCCGGTGAGCGCTACGGCTCGCCGGACATTTTCCCGGCCATCACGCTCCTCGAGAGATGCAGGAACTGGTCCTGCGCGCTACACGCCCGAATTTGTGTGGCACGGCACGGAACTGTATTGCGAAGGCGTTCGCCTCGAGGATATCGCCGCGCAGGCCGGGACTCCCGCGTACGTTTACAGCGCGGCGAGCATCAGCGGCGCGTATCGGCGGCTGGATCAGGCGCTCGGAGAGCAGCCGCACACGATCTGCTATTCCCTTAAAGCCAATGCCAACCTCTCGATCTTGCGGCTGCTGGCGCGTCTGGGCAGCGGATTCGACATTGTTTCGGTGGGAGAGCTTTTCCGCTTACAGCGGGCCGGAGCTGATGCGGCCAATGTGGTGTTTTCCGGCGTGGGGAAATCACGCGAAGAGATTCGTGAAGCCTTGCGCGCGCGCATTGGGCTTTTCAATGTGGAGTCTGCCGCCGAGCTCGAGATTCTCGCGAGCGAGGCATCCCGCGCGGGCGTTCGCGCGCCCGCGGGCATTCGCGTGAATCCGGACGTGGCCGCGGGAGGCCACCCGCACATCTCCACCGGCCACCATACTCATAAATTCGGAATTGATTGGGAGAATGCGCTGCCGCTGTATTTGCAGTATCGTGATTCGCGGTGGGTGGAATGGCGCGGCATCAGCGCCCATATCGGGTCGCAGATTTTGAGCCTGGGGCCGTACCGGCAGGCGCTTACGAGGCTCGCCCGCTATTTTCGCGAGCTCGGGAATTCTGGAATCAAGCTGCGGTATCTCGATTTGGGCGGCGGACTCGGCGTGCGATATGCGAACGAGAAACCGTTTTCGGCGGCTGATTACGCCAAGGCGATCACCAGCATTGTGCGTCCGCTGGGATGTCATCTGCTCATCGAGCCGGGCCGATCGATCATCGCGCCAGCCGGCGTTTTGCTGATGCGCGTGCTTTATACAAAAGAAAATCGCGGCAAGACTTTCGTGATTGTGGACGCGGCCATGAACGATTTCATCCGCCCGGCGCTCTATAACGCGACCCATCCGATCACGGCGGCGAAGCGGCCGCAGGGAAGCAGTAACGGAGTGAAAACTCGCGTCGATATCGTGGGACCGGTTTGCGAATCTGGCGACTGCTTTATTCAGGATTGGCCGCTGGCCCCGGTAAAAGCCGGCGATTTGCTGGTGCTGTGGGGCGCAGGGGCTTACGGGTTTGTCGAGAGTTCGAATTACAACTCGCGCCCGAGGCCGGCGGAGGTATTGGTGGAAGGAGATAGCTTCCGCCTGATTCGGCGTCGCGAGTCGCTGTCGGATCTCATCCGCGGGGAATAGATTCGGGACGGAAAATGGGAATCGGGGCGAGAAGCGAAGTTACCGGGCCGGGCGCTCGCCTAGCCCTAGTGTTCGACCCATTTGAGTTTGTCGCGCCGAAGGAGGTCCCACCCTTCGCTGGGAAACGCGAAGGATGGGGCACCCGAAAAAGCTGGAGACGCCACACAACGAGACTAGCGTTCGCCCCATTTGAGTTTGTCGCGGAGGACGCTGAAGTAGGTTTTCTCGGGTGGGCGCACCAGTCGCAATTTTTGTGCCGCCGCGCTGAGCGAGACGACGTCTTTGGGGTGCAGTTCCACTCCCACCTGGCCATCTACCGTGAGATAAATCGGCGCTTCGCCGGCCATGTAGCCAATTTCAATTTTGGCGCTGTCTGGAATGACGAGCGGGCGGTTCGTTAAGGTATGCGGGCAAATGGGCGTAATCACAAAGGCGGAGACTATGGGATAGATAATCGGTCCGCCCGCGGAAAGTGAATACGCAGTCGAGCCCGTAGGCGTGGCGACAATCAGGCCGTCGGATTTGTAGTTGCAGACGAATTCGCCATTGACGCGCAACTCGAGATCGATGATGCGCGCCAGTGCGGCCTTATTGAGCACGGCATCATTCAGCGCGCGAGTACAATGGCAGGGTTTGCCCTCGCGTATGATCCGCGATTCCAACATCACGCGCTCGCTATAGCGCGCCTCGCCCTTGATGGCCTGTTCCAGGACGGGATAAAGATCTTCCAGCGTGACGCTGGTCAAAAAGCCGAGGCCGCCGAGATTCACCGGCAGAATGGGGATGTTGCGGTCCCCCAACAGCCGCGCCGCAGCGAGCAGCGTACCGTCGCCGCCAAGCACGATGAGCAGATCGGCAAGGCCGGGAATTTCTTCGCGCGCGTGAACCTTGCAGGATGCGGTGACGCACTCCGCCGTCTCCGTATCGCAGAAGACATTTAACCCGCGTTGCTGGAGCCAGTCGAGCAGGGTTGGTGCGACGCGGGCAATATCGGTGCGGCGCGGCCGGGAAATAATGCCCACGGCCTGAACGGCCCCGGAAGTCCGAGGTGTAGTAGCGCTGCTCATTGCTATGCTTGGCTTCATCGAGTTGCTGATGAAGGCCGAAGCGGCATTTTACCTTACGGCTCTGCCGCGGCGCGAATCAGGCGCTTCGGCGTGCAGCGTAAAGGAAAAACTCCTGATTACCCTCGGCGCCGGGCAGACGACTCGGTTTGATTCCCAAAACTGAAAGGCCTGAAGACTCGGCGGCCTTGCGTACGCGCTCGACGGCTTTCTGTTGCAGTTCCAGTTCCCGAACAATGCCGCCGCGGCCGACCGCGGCGCGCTCCAATTCGAATTGCGGCTTGATGAGAAGGAGGAATTCGGTGTTTTGTTGCGCGGCGCCAGCCAGCGCGGGCAAGACTTTTGCGAGAGAAATGAAAGAGAGATCAGCGGTAATGAGCGAAGGCGGCTCGGGCAGGTTTTCCGGTTTCAGATAGCGGATGTTCATTTCCAGCAGCGAGACGCGCGGATCGCGCTGCAGTTTCCACGCGAGTTGATTGGTGGTGACGTCAATCGCATAGATTTTCGCGGCGCCGTGTTGAAGCAGACAATCAGTGAATCCGCCGGTGGAACTGCCCGCATCGAGGCAGATGCGGCCGGCAGGATTGACGTTGAAGTCGGCGAGCGCGCCTTCAAGCTTTTCGCCGGCGCGGCTGGCAAAGCGCGAGCCTTTGCCGGTAATTTCGATCAGCACGTCGGTCGGGAAAGAGGAGCCGGGCTTATCGGCGAGCTGGCGATTGACGCGAACTTCGCCGGCTAGAATGATGGCTTGAGCTTTTTGGCGGGATTCGACGAGGCCGCGATCGACGAGGAGGAGATCGAGGCGTTTTTTTGCGTTTTGAGGGCGGATTTTCACGATTCCGGGCGCGTATGTCATGCGGCGCTAAAGGCCGATTTTAAATTCGCACAGCGGCTACGTTAAAACCTCAACAGCAGATTCCTCGTCGCGCTGCCGACACGCGCGGTGTTTCTTTCTCCACGGCGCTTCGAGCCGGGGCGCGTATCAAAGCCCATGGGCAGCGCTCCTCGGAATGACATCTTTTTGTTCCCGCCGCGACGTACAAATTCACCATCGTGCCGGCGTGGAGGATGGCATCGACATCTGCCGCCGAACCACCGCAACTTAGGCGCGGCGGAGGACGAGAAATTCGCCCAGTTCGCGAAGATTGGCGGCACGGGCGCCAAAGGGCTCGAGCGTGGTGATGGCTCGGGTGGCCAGATCGCGGGCAAATTCATGGGATTTTTTAAGGCCGAAGAGCGCCGGATATGTGGCTTTTTGCTGTGCCTGGTCTTTGCCGGCGGTTTTGCCGAGCGCTGCGGAAGATTCCTCGACATCGAGAATGTCGTCGGTGACCTGAAAGGCCCAGCCGATGAGGCCGCCGAAAGTACGAAGCCGTTCCAAATCCTGCGGACAGGCGCCGCCGGCAATCGCTCCTGAAACGATGGAGGCGCGGATTAAAGCGGCGGTTTTCGAGCAATGGATGTACTGGAGCATCTCGGGAGTCACTTGTTTGCCGCCGGCCTCGAGATCGGCCACCTGACCGCCGACCATGCCATCGATGGTACCCGCAGCGGAGGCGATTTCCTTGATGAGGGCGACACCTTGGGCGGGTGGGATTGGCGCGGCAGCAAGCCTTTCGAAGGCGAGCGTAAGCAGGGCGTCGCCCGCAAGAATGGCCATCGCTTCGCCGAATTTTTTGTGGCAGGTGGGCTGGCCGCGGCGCAGATCGTCGTTATCGAGTGCGGGCAGATCGTCATGAATTAACGAGTAGGTGTGAATAAATTCGAGCGAGCAGGCAACCGGCAGGACGGAAGTTATCTCGTCCGAGAAGATGCGAAAGGCCTCGATGCAAAGGATTGGGCGAACGCGCTTGCCTCCTGCGAATATGCTGTAGCGCATGGCGCGATGGATCAATGGAGGACGGGCCTTCTCCGGCGGAAGGAGGCGGTCAAGCTCGGCATCGACGAGCCGATGGTCTTGTTCAAAAAAAGCAGGGAGTTTCATCCGAGCGAGGCGGTCAGCTCTCCTCTTCGCCCTCCGGCTCAAACGGCTGAGCGGCCATTTCGCCGCCTGCCTTGCGCAGCAAGATTTCGACGCGAGCCTCGGCCTGCTCGAGCTGCTTTTGGCAGTCCCGGGAGAGTTGCATGCCTTCTTCGAAAAGCTTCATGGCTTCTTCGAGTGGAAGATTGGCGCTTTCCAGTTTGCGCACGATCTCTTCCAAGCGCGCCAGAGATTGTTCGAAGGCCTGCTTTTTCGCCGGCTCAGGCTTGGCCGGTTCCGGCTTTTTGCCTGGAGTAGAATTCACGCCCATCTCCCCGCGCGCATCGCGGCATTTTAATGCACGCTGTTCGGAGCGCACAACCGCGGATTCGCACGATATACTTTCCTGCGATGGCGATTTTTGAGGCTTCGAACGAACGGCGAGCGCGCGAGCGCGAGATGCGCGCGGCCGGGCGGTTGCCGGCAGGTCAATCTCTGACGCTGAAGTGGCCGGTGCTGCACGAAGGGCCGGTGCCGGAGTTCAATCCAGCGACGTGGGATTTCCGGGTGTACGGACGGGTCGCGCAACCGCTGCGGTTATCGTGGCAAGAATTTACGGCGCTGCCGCAAAGCGAAGTGCTCGCCGACATGCACTGCGTGACGCGCTGGAGCCGCTTTGATAACCAGTGGGGAGGCGTGCTGGCAACGGAGTTGATGAGCCACGTGACGACGCAGCCGGGCGCGCGGCAGGTCATGGTGCATGCGGAGCATGGGTACACGTCGAATTTGCCTCTCGAGGATTTTCTGCGGCCCTCGACCATTTTTGCATTGCGTCACGACGGCGAGCCGCTTGCTCCCGAACATGGCTACCCGCTGCGGCTAGTCGTGCCGCACTTGTATGCCTGGAAGAGCGTGAAATGGGTCCGCGGGATCGAATTGATCGACCGCGAGATGCCGGGGTTTTGGGAGCGGAACGGCTACCACATTTATGGCGACCCGTTCAAAGAAGAGCGATATTCAAGCTCGGCGTGAGGGGATAACTACCGCGCGCCGGCGGCCACGTTTTCTTATGTGCGCTTGGCGGCGGGTGCCGGCCGATCCGGGCTACACCCCAGGGGAAGTCGCTCACAATCGGAAGTCCCAGGAAAACCAGCCCTGCTAAAATCATAGGACATGATCGGGCTTCGCCTGCTGGCCGTGTTGATGCTGGTGGCCATCAACGGCTTTTTCGCGTCCGCGGAGTTTGCGCTGGTCGCGGTGCGAGCGTCGCGAGTGCGCCAACTGATCGAGCGAGGCGATCCTCGGGCGCGGATTGTGCAGCAGTTGCTGACGCAACTCGATCGCGTCGTGTCGGGCGTGCAGGTGGGCATCACGCTGACCAGCCTGGCGATCGGCGCGATAGGCGAGCCGCTATTCGCGCAACTGTTTCGGCCGTTATTCGAGTGGCTGCCGGGCGGCCGGGCGGCGCTGGCAGCACACGGAGTTGCGATCGTTCTCGCCTTTGCCTGCCTGACACTGTTGCATGTGGTTTTCGGCGAACTGGTTCCCAAAACAATTTCCCTCGAGCGCGCAGCCCGAGCTTCGCTCCTGATCGCCCGGCCGTTTTATTGGTATCTGAGCACGTTTCGCTGGGCCGTGGTTTTGCTCGAAGGAATCAGCGGCAAAGTGGTTCGCTGGCTGGGAGTGAGCGGGCTCGTGGCGGGGCACACGATTCCACATTCGGCTGAGGAGTTGCAGGTGCAAATACGGCAGGCGGGGGAACACGGCCTGCTCGCTCCCGGTGAAGAGCGGGTGATCCTCGGGGCTCTCGACCTGCGTGAGATTCGGGTGCGCGACATTATGATCCCGCGGCCTGACGTGCATGCGCTTCCGGTGGAAGCGGGATTCGAAGAGACGCTGGCGCTTTTTGCGAAAACGCAACGTTCGCGTCTGCCGGTATACCAATCAAGTCTCGATCACGTGCTGGGGTTCGTACATATCAAGGACCTGCTGGGGGTGCTTTCTTCGCGTGAGGAGTTCGTGCAAGCGGGAAGCGCGACGGCAGCAAACGCTTCAGGCCGGCAGATGCAGGATTTCAGCCTTCGGCGATTCTTGCGGGAATTACTGATCGTTCCTGAAGGCAAGCTTGCGGGCGATCTGCTGCTGGAGATGCGTACGCGACGGATCAGCCTGGCGATGGTCGTGGACGAATTCGGCAGCATCCTGGGGCTCGTGACGCTGGAAGACGTGCTGGAGCAGATGGTGGGAGAAATTCACGACGAGTTTGACATCGTGCAGGCGCCACAGATTGTCGGCTCGGGCCCCGAACTCGCGATGGTCTTCGACGGAGCCGTCGGACTGCGCGATCTGGAGACGCAATACGAGATCAGCCTGCCGGAAGACCCCGCGTATGCGACGCTCGGCGGATTCGTGCTGGCGCAACTGGGGTTTATTCCGCGTGGCGGCGAAAGTTTCGATTTTGCCGGATATCGGTTCACCGTACTGGAGATGGAACGGCACCGCGTGGCGCGGATTAAGCTGCAGCGGCTGATCGTGCCGTCATCGGCTGTTCGGGGCGTGCGGCATCCGGCTTCGGCAGGATAGCGCCGAAGCAGGGAATTCCAGGGCCAGCGAAAGGCGATCCGGTGCTAGCCGCACGGGCGCTAAGCAACCGCAGATCCCTCGTCCGCTGCGGCGGACTCGTGATGACAACCTCAAAAAATGTCGCGACAGCGCCGCGCTTTAGCGTGGCACACACGCGAACTCGCGGCAGAGCGCGCAGGAGCGCGCCTGCCGCATCGCTCCTCGTGATGACAAGTGTGATATGCGCATGGCGAGAGTGTCACGCGAGGCCTCAGGTCTGCCGGCGCCTTATCTTTAATGCTTGCGCTTACGCGCCGGGCGTCGGCCGACCTGAGCTACAAAGCAAGATTCCTCGTCGCGCTTCGCGCCGGGAGGATGCATGTCGGAGCCTAGAGGCAACGCTCCTCGGAATGACCTCTTTTCGGCCGCGACGTACAAATTTAGTATCGTGCCCGCCCGAAGGCCGGCATCTACAGTTACAAGCGTGCGCACACGTCGTCTGCCGGGAATGGAGAAACAGATCTAGCCCAACTCGAGGATGACCTCGGCGCCGCGGTTCACGCCCAAAACTCGCGCTGCGTGGCCTTTGTTTACGGCAATTTCGAGAAATCCGCTCGAGCCCATGATGGCGACTGGCTCACCTGCCGCACCTTGCGCGAAGGTTTGCGCCAACTTTTCGACACGTTTACCGCCGACCTGGAGATTGAGTTTGCCGTTGGCGGAGCCTTGAGGCAGATCCTCGGCGGTGAAGTTTGTCATGAGATTGCCGAAGGCATCCACACGCAACACCAGGCCTTTCTTTGCCGTACCAGCCGCTTTAGGCCGAGGGAGCGTGAAGCGGACATGATCAGCCACTTCCTCGCCCATGGCATCAGTCTGGTACGTTTTTGCCAGCCAAGCGGCTACCGGTGCGAAAATGTCACGTCCGTGGAAGGTATTGCTGACAGGACTCAAAAAGTAATGTTCCGCTGTGATGTGACGGACAGAAACGGCCGATTCCCGTTCGTAGATGAGAGAGAGCACGCCGTTATCGGGAGCAACAAAATAGTATTGATCGGCGGTCACAAGGATCGGTCGCCGCGCGGTTCCGACTCCCGGGTCCACCACGACGAGATGGACGGTACGAGCAGGGAAGTAGCGGTAGGCTGCTGCGATTGTAAGCGCGCCGTCCAGGACGTCGAAAGGAACGACATGGTGATTGATATCAACAATCGTGGCGTTTGGCACGATCCGCAAGATGACGCCTTTCAGAACGCCCACGAGGTGGTCATTCGTTCCGTAATCGGTGGTAAGCGTGATGATTGGATTCGACAAGTCCAACCCTCAAAGTGCCGCTCGCGAGCGAGCCGGCCGATAAGTTCGTCCCAGAACCGCGACCCGGGACGCCGAAGGACTCCAGCGTAGCCGCAAATTCCAGAATTGTTCGGCTTTTCTTGAAGGACCGTGCCCGCCACGCAAACAGCGTGAAACGAGTCGTCTCGTCTGTAATTCCGCCCGGCATTTGGCCTATACTGTTACTTTGCCACACAGACCGGGTGGGATCGTATGAGACAAGCGGTGCGGATTGCAATACTCGGCGACTTCGACGCACAGAAGCATTCGCATTGGGCCACGGAGGCGGCGCTGTTTCATGCAGCATCCTGGCTTGGATTCGACATCGAGCCACGCTGGTTTCCGAGCTTGTCGCTGGAAAGCCCTGACGCGCAGGACCACCTCGCGCATTTTGATGGAGTGTGGGGCGCCCCAGGCAGTCCGTTTCGGAGCGCATCAGGAATATTGCGCGGAATCGAAGTTGCACGGCGGAGGGATTTGCCTTATCTGGGGACGTGCGCCGGATTTCAGTATGCGCTGATCGAGTTCAGCCGCAACGTTCTCGGTCTGGCGGACGCGGATACGGCTGAAAGCCGTTCCAATTCGCAAAACATTGTGATTACGCCGGCAGCCTGTGCACTGCCGGAAAGCACGGATGGTTATCCCAAAATGTACGGGGGCGACATTGTCCATCCGGTGAAAGGCACGTTGGTGCACGAATTGTGCCGGTCGGAGACGTTACAGGGCATGTACTTTTGCAATTACGAAACGAATCCCGAATACGTTCCACGATGGGAGGCTGCCGGAGTGCGCGTCGCCGCCCGCGGCGAGCGCGGGGAAATGCGTGCATTCGAACTGCCCGAGAAGCAGTTTTTCGTGGCAACTCTTTTTCAACCGCAACTTTCATCCAGGGGGGAGCAGCCGCACCCCATCATACTGGGCTATCTGCGGGCCTGCGCGGAATCCAGGGCGAGCAAGAAAGCGGCCATGGCCCGCAGCGTGTAGCAGCGGGACTGCCTGAGCCGTACTTTCTACAACCTCTCCTAAGTGGCCCTGCCGTTACAAACCGAAAGTCTCGCCTGGTGCTATAACATAGGAAGAATATGCAGCGGATTTATCTCGATAACAACGCGACGACGGCCGTGCATCCGGCCGTACTGGAAGCAATGCTGCCGTATTTCGGCGGCGAATTCGGCAACCCCAGTTCGGCGCACTATTTCGGACAGCGCGCGAGGCAGGCGGTCGAGCAGGCACGCGAAGCGGTAGCCACGCTGATCGGCGCGCGAGCGAGTGAGATTGTCTTTACGAGCGGCGGCACGGAAGCGGACAACGCCGCGATCATCGGCGTAGTCGAGCATGCGTTGAGGACACAGGGAAAATCATCGGGAGCGCCTGTGCACGTAATTACGACGCAACTCGAACACGAGGCCGTCCTGAACACCTGCCGCGCGCTCGAGCAGCAGGGGGTATCGGTCACTTGCGTTGCTGCAAATTGCAATGGCGTTGTCAATCCGGAGTCGATTCGTGCTGCGATTCGGCCGGAAACCGCGTTGATCTCCGTGATGCAGGCGAACAACGAAATTGGAAGCGTGCAACCGATCGAGGAGATCGGCGCAATTGCCACGGAGACTGATGTCATGTTTCACACGGATGCGGTGCAGGCCATAGGAAAAGTGTCTGTGGACGTGAACCGGTTGGGAGTGGATCTGCTGTCACTCTCGGCGCACAAGTTTTATGGGCCCAAAGGCTGCGGAGCGCTGTTTATACGCAAGGGCACTGAACTCGACCCGTTCTTGAACGGTGGGGGAAATGAGCGGGGACGGCGTGCGGGTACGGAAAACGTGCCGGCTATCGCGGGCTTGGGCAAAGCCGCTGAACTGGCACACGGCGAACTGGAGGAACGGGCAGCCTATTTCCGGAAATTGCGCGATCGGCTGGAGCAAAATTTGCTTGCACGGATTCCCGACGCGCACGTGAATGGAGACACGATGAGGCGCGTGCCGAATACTTCGAACCTGATGTTTCCGGGCATCGACAGTGAGTCTCTGGTGATCGCCCTTGATCTGGCGGGAGTCGCTTGCTCGGCGGGGGCGGCGTGTTCGTCGGGGGCAGTCGATCCTTCGCACGTGCTTACGGCAATCGGATTGACCAGGGCCGAAGCGCGATCGAGCATTCGGCTTAGCGTGGGACGAACGAACACGCCCGAAGAGATCGATCAGGCGGTGGAGATCATCGTCACGGTGGTGGCGCGGCAGCGCGGGGTCGGGGCATATCGAGCGTTTGCGAGGTCGTAGAGGAATAAACTGCAGATCCCTCGTCATTCGCGGTCACGAGGAGGTGACAGCGAATCCTCGTAATGACAAGGTACTATAGCGACGAGCGTAGGAAAGAAAGCCTCACACGCGAGAAGCAAAAGCAGATCCCTCGCCGATTCGCTCGCGTGAAGACATGCGAGCGAATCTCCTCGGGATGACAATTTTAGGTTTTGGGCGCGCAGATGGAGGGCGGGCGAGGAAGCAGCGGCGGCACGATGAGTTCAACTAACGATAGTCGAGAACTGACGGTTGTCGCGATGAGCGGCGGAGTGGATAGCTCCACGGTTGCGGCAATGTTGCACGAATCCGGAGTGCCGGTGGTCGGCTTGACGATGCAGTTGTGGGATCAGCGCCGTTTCCCGGAACTTTCCGCCGGCGAGCACGCGCCGCAGCGATGCTGTTCGCTGGACGACGTGTACGACGCACGCCGAGTAGCCGAACACATCGGTATTCCGCATTATGTGGTGAATTTCGAAAAGCAATTCGAACAAATGGTGGTGCGCCCATTTGTGGAAGATTATCTTGCCGGCCGCACGCCCATTCCGTGCGCTCTTTGCAATAATCATGTGAAGTTCGATCAGTTATTGGTGACGGCGCGGCAGATTGGCGCTTCGCGGCTTGCCACGGGGCATTACGCGCGGATCGGGCACAATCCGGAGACCGGACGCTGGAATCTGTTTCGCGCCACTGATCTCTCGAAGGACCAGTCCTACTTTCTTTTCGGATTGACGCAGGAGCAACTGGCACATGCCGAGTTTCCGCTGGGGAAAGTATCCAAGCACGAGGTGCGAGAGGCGGCCCGCCGGGCGCGCCTGCCTGTTGCGGAAAAGGCCGAGAGTCAGGAGATTTGCTTCGTGCCTACGGGAAAGTACACGGACTTCATTGAGGCCTATCGGGCGCTGGCTCCACGCGCCCCAGAGGCGCCTGCCGGTGGTTTATCCGAAGCAGACCGTGAGAGTTGCGTTGCGAGCGCTCCGCGAATGGAAACGGGAGAGTTGGTGACAACCTCGTGCGAGGTTGTGGGTACCCATTCGGGGATCCAGCACTTCACCGTCGGACAGCGACGCGGATTGGGAATTGCGGCTGCGCAACCGCTGTATGTTTTGCAGATTGATGCGGACACGAGGCGAATCACGGTAGGAGAAGAGAAGGAGTTGTGGCGCGAGGGCTGCGAGGTTCGCGACGTGAATTGGATCGCCTGGCCCGAATTGACTCAAGCTGTGGACGCGGCAGTCAAGATTCGATACAGGCATGAGCCCGCACCGGCGCGCATTGAGCCGGCGGGTGATGCGACGAGGGTGCGAGTACGGTTTGATGAACCGCAGCGTGCAATTACGCCCGGGCAGGCGGCGGTTTTTTATCGCGAGGATGAGGTGCTCGGCGGCGGGTGGATTTTGTAAGGTACGCTACGCGTCACGCTTCTGCCTTTCGCCGCGGCGCGTACTTTGATTGCCTCGGCATCGAGGCTCGAATGAGCAGTGCAGTTTTTCGGCCGATGGTTCACCGGCAGGGAAATAGGTCGCGATGAGTAACCGGGCGGAGAAAACAGGTTAGATGAAAAGCTCTTCGTCTTGTTCGGCGCCCTGGGCCTGGCGGCGGCGACCGCGATAAAACTCGAGGCCGGTCTGGATGCCGCGCACAAGCGCGCTGAAGGATTGCACCGGCCGCCAAACGCTGCTGCGGATGCGGGCGCCGGTTTCTTCGACGGTTTCCATCGCGCCAGTGAGGATCTGGTCGGCATGCACGAGTTGCATGCGCAGACGGTCCACGGCTTCGGTGACCATGCGATCGACGCGTTGCACCTGGCCGCGGGCGACGTGGGTAATTTCCGCGGCGTCAGAGATCATGCTGGCAATGCGCGGCTGTGCCTCTTCCACAAGCATTTGCAGCCGGGAAAGTATGGGGTTGACGCGCCTCTGCATATCATCGGCGAGGTCTTCCATCCGTTTGCTAAGGCGGCGGATGGTCAGAAACATCGCTGCGAAAATCAGCATCTGAATGAATAGAGATACTGCGGCAACGATTACGAACAGCGGCATGACCCAGCTGGCCATCTAAGTCGCCTTACATCTCCTTGGTTTTTTCGCGCTGATAGGCTTCGCGGCCCGCGTCAACGGCGGCGGAGAGCGACTCTTTCTGCTTATTAGCGGCCTGCCTGCCGCGCTCGACCATTTCCTCGGCGCGTTCGCGCAATTCGCGAGCTTTGCGCTGGGCGTATTCCTTGCCCTCTTCCGCGCGCTGGCTCAGATATTCGCGGGTTTCGTCGCCGGATTTGGGAGCAAAAAGAATTCCCACAAGCGCGCCGATTCCGAGTCCCACCATGAAGTAGCTGATTTTGGATCCGGTGCTGTCGCCCATTTGACTAAACCCCCGTTCGGCTCAAGCTAGCATACCGTTAGGTTCGATGCAACCAAGCGGCGGCGAGGGTAAATTCGGAATTTTTGGTACGCCGGTAAACGCGAGCTACTGATGGGTATTATCGACGTCAGGCAGGGGAATCGGATTTTGGCGCGGTAGCGGCGTGAGCGCCGTGCAGGTGCTCGATGATGCGCGCTGCCACGGGCCGTGAGACGACGCGGCTGAGATCTTCCGCGCTGGCGAGCCGCACGCGAGCGACGCTTCCGAATTCGCGGAGCAACTTTTGCACTGTGCGCGAACCGACGCCGGGAATATCGTCGAGTTCCGTTTTCAGAGTGCGGCGAGAGCGGCGCTGACGATGGAAACCGACGGCGAAACGATGAGTTTCGTCGCGAATCTGCTGGATCAGGTGGAGCAAGGGCGAATGCCGCTGGAGGCGAATGGGTTCGTCCTCCTGGCCGAGCACATAAAGTATCTCTTCCTGTTTGGCGATGGCCGCGACGGGCTGATTGATGATTTCGAGCTTTTCGAGGGCTTGAGCCGCGGCATGGAGCTGCCCGAGTCCGCCATCGATCAGGACCAAGCCGGGCATTTCCCTGTGTTCGGCCTGGACGCGGCGATAGCGGCGCTCAACGGCTTCGCGCATGCTGGCGAAATCGTCGTTGCCCCATTCGCCGCGAATGATGAATTTGCGGTAATCGGATTTGCGCATGCGGCCGTTTTCCCACACGACCATCGAGGCCACGGTGTCTGTGCCCTGAAGATGGGAAATATCAAAGCTCTCGATGCGTTTCGGAGGGGCGGGAAGATTCAGCGTGGATTCGAGCGCATCGGAAATGGCTTTCGAATTGGGCTTGAGCACACGGAATCGTTGTTCGAAAGAGTGACGCGCATTCTTTTCCACCAAATCGAGAAAGGCATGTTTGGGGCCGCGCTGAGGCACGGCGATTTCCACGCGACGGTAGGGCAGGTCGAGAGCGGCGGCGCGCTCGGAGAGGATTTCTTCGAGGAGTTGGCGGTCTTCGAAATCGCGCATGACGTGAATGGCGCGCGGCAGGTAAGCGGCATCGAGATAGAGCTGCTTCAGAACAGAGGAGAGGAATTCACCGGGATCGAATTCGTCGAGATCTTCCCAATAAAAATCGCGGCGATCGACGACCCGGCCGGCGCGGATGTGAAACACGTTGACGGCGACTTGCGGAGGTTCTGCGTACCAGGCGAGAACGTCGGTGTCGTCGCCGGCGGCGGCGGCGATCTTTTGGCGCTCTTCTATATCTTCGAGGGTGCGCAGGAGATCTCGGTAGCCGGCGGCCTGCTCGTAATGCTGTTCCTCGGAAGCCTGCATCATGCGCGCGCGGAGGCTGATCATGAGGTCGTGGCGGCGGCCCTCGAGAAAGGTGCGAGTATCGTGCACGGCTTCGGCGTATTTCTCGTCGGCAACAAGCCCGGGGACACACGGGCCCCAACAACGCTGAATGTAATATTGGAGGCAAGGCCGCGGGTGCTGACGCGCCAGGTCCACCGTGCAGGAGGGGATGCGGAAATGTTTGTGGATGAAATGGACGATGCGGTAGGCAAGGCTGTGCGGGAAAAATGGGCCGAAATAAATCGAGCCGTCTTTGCGAAGCCGCCGGGTGACGTAAACACGGGGATATTTTTCAAACGCGGTGAAGCGGATGTACGGATAGGTTTTGTCGTCGCGCAACAGGACGTTGAATTTCGGCTGATACTGCTTGATGAGATTATTTTCCAGCGCCAGGGCTTCGCGTCCGTTATCGACGACGATGTAGTCCACATCGGCGATTTCGCGAACGAGAGAGCCGGTCTTGGCATCCGCCCAGCGCGTCTCGAGGAAATAGGAACGCACACGGGAGCGCAAGGAACCGGCTTTGCCGACATACAGAATCGTCCCTAAGGCGTCCTTGAATAGATAGACACCGGCATCGCGAGGGAGATTGGCGACTTTTTCCCTGAGTTCCATGGGCGGAGTTACAATTCTAAGCGGGGGAGTTCCCGTTTTCGGGACGCCATGCCGCAGGCAACATTGATGATAGCAAAGCGAATCACACCTGCGAAAACCATGAAAACCGGTGCTGAAGCGATGCGTTGGCGCGCCGCAATTCTTTTTGTTTCAGGTATCGCGGTGATGATTGCGTGTTTGTTTGGGCCGACGCCTCTCGCGGGTCAGGAATCCGCGCTTGATAAGGGACCGCCTCCGCCCTATGTCGAGCCGGCAGCTCCCCCCCCTCTCCCTGAGCCCACATATGATCCGCTGCGCGCACAGAAAAGCGTCGAGATCGGCACTTTTTATATGAAGCGCGGGAATTACGATGCGGCGATCGAACGGTTTCAAGACGCGACGCATTTCCAGCCAAAATTGGCGCGGCCTTACGCCCTTTTGGGCGAGGCCTATGAGAAGAAAGGGGAATTCGACAACGCTTTAGCCAGCTATAAGAAGTACCTCGATGTTTATCGCAGCGCGCCGGACCGGGAGAAAATCCTCAAGAAGATTACGAAGTTGGAAGGGCAGGCGGGCCGCACGCAAACGAAGGAGAAAGCAGGGTAAGACTGCAAAAAGCCGGCCGCGGCCAATCCAAACGCAACTGCAGATCCCTCGCCATTCTCATGAAGGACATGAGGGCGAATTTCCTCGTGATGACACCGGAGCGCGGTTCGGAGGGTTAATGCGAGCGGGCCACAAGGAAAGGATCTTCGCGGGACGGCTCGGAATGACAGGATTGAATTTTGGAGCAACGAGATCAGGGGTGGCGATCGAGAAATTTGCGTGCCCGCTCGTAATTCAGATACCTCTTTTCTTCCATGCGAAATTTGAGCGAATGAGCTTCGATGCCGCAGCGCGCGGCACGAAGGGGATGTTTGACGTGCAGCATTTCGTGGAAGAGGACGTATTCGACGACGTAACGGGGCACAGAGGCACGATCCAGCCAGCGATTCATGACGATCTGATCAAGCGCGGGGTCGAAACAGCCCAATTGCGCGCGCCAGGTGCGGGTGCTCCAGCCGAGTCGCGGACGATGCAGACGGCCCCGGAAATAGCGGCGATTCAGACGCGTGAACATAGGACTGAGATCGTAAATCATTCCACGCGGACCGGTTTCGACGCGGCGGCCACGCCTGCCGCGGAGCCGGGCGACGCGCCGGCAGGTGCGCGGCATGAGAACAAATTCACGATAAGCGCGCAGTAGTTCAGCGGGCGGGCGTCGCCGGTAAAGTCGGGACAAGAGGATGGCGGCCGCCGACTCCAGCACCGGCAGCGGCGCGCCGCGCAAAGCGTCCGACAGCCGCACCCATGCCGTTTCTTCGCGAATGCGTATGGTATGCATCAAATTCGCGTAGGGATAGAATTCCACTTCGAAATGCGGAGGGCGTCCCCGGCAACCCAGGCGCGTATAGAGCCGCTGGAAAATTGCGGCGCCGCCGGCGACGGGGGTGCGGGGTCGGGGAGAGTTTTTCATTGCGGTCTGCGGCGCACCGGCGGCGGCGCGTTTTCTTTCAGAGCTTCGGCGGCATCTTTAATCGCGTCATTAGTGGCGTCGATGGCGTCGTCGAGATTGTCCTTATAGGGGGCCACGGCCTGCCCCTTGGCCGACAATCCTTTCAAATATGCCAGGAATTCAGGCGCACGCCCCTGCATTTCCTTGATGGCATCGCGGATGTCCTCCTGTTTGTCCACGCCGAGCTGGATCAGGTCCGAACCGTCGTCGATGCAGCCGGAATAGGCGTTGATCAGCGAATTGACGCGCTCCTCGCGATGGAGCTCGCCGGGATGCGCGAACTCGTATTGTATTTTCTTGATGCGATCGGCGGCGAAAGAGATAAACAGCTTAATGCGTTCCGAAGTGGTGTCGGCGTCGCGAATTTTGTCTGCCTCGGATTCGCTCAGGTAATCTTTCTTCTGAGCGAACGCGGGAGCAGCGGGGGCGGCGATTCCCGCGAGGCACACGACAAACGCGAGCATCAAGATGAAAGAGCGCGTCGGCAGCGTCATCACGGATCTCCTTTCTTCGAACGTTTTTCGCCTACGGTCGGAAAGAGCGCCTCGATCAGCATATTTTGGGATTTGGCCAGGTCCGAGCGTACCGCCTGGAACCACGGCCTTTTGTCATATGGAAGCAAATTGATGATGTCGTCGATGTGACGAAGCGTTTCTCGCAGGCTGATCTGGAGTTCCTTGAAGCCGGAAGGATGTTGCTCGGCGTTTACGCCTGTCGCGGAGAGCGCCTGCACGGTGCTTTCGACTTCGTCGCGGTAATGCTCAAGATCGGCGAGCGCTTGTTCGTCCTTGTCAGCTTTTAAGTCCGCGCGACCCTTGTCAATTTCGAAGCGCCCTAATTTCGCCAATATTTTAGCCTTGGCCACAGGATCGCGCTCCAACTGAAATTGTGCTTCGTACCTGGCACGGGACTCCTGGTCAGCAGCGCCAATGGCGAGCATCGCACCAAGGGCCATGCTCGTGAGTACCAGGAAAATCTGAAAGAGGTCGCCCTTCACGTTTATTTATTTCCCGCGAGTTCGTGATAGCTCGCGTTGCAGGAGCGTAAGCCGCGCCTGGGCCTGAAATTCCTGATTGGGGCGCTCGCCGCGATCCATCTCGATAAATTTTCGATAGGCGTCGGCCGCTTCAGCTTTCCGGCCTAGTTTATCGCACGACAAGGCGCGAAAGAACCAGTCGAGCGCGCCAGGTGTTTCGCGCCGGGCGAGAAGATCCAGAGTCGAGATGGTCGGCTCGTACTGCCCGGACAGATAATAGACGGACACGAGCTGGCGAAGCGCATCGGGATTGCCGGGCGAAAGTTCGAGACAGCGCCGCAGTTCTTTTTCGGCGGCGGCATAATCGCGCAATTCCATTTTCGCCTGACCCAACCACAGGTGCAGTTGAGGATCGGCTGCAGAAGCAGCGATGGCTTTTTCGAGCGACGCGGCCGCATCGGACCATTTCTTCTGCTGGAGATAGATGCTGCCGCGAAGCTTGAGCGAATCGCCGGTCGGCGCGGCGCGCCGCTCGAGTTGATCCAGTTCCTGGAGGGATTCGTCGAAGCGGTTCAGATCTTCGAGGGCGGCGGCGAGCTCAAAGCGGGCGTGAGCATCGTCCGGGACCTTTTGCACATATTGGGCCAGTGCGTCGGCTGCCGCGGCAGTTTTTTGCTGCCTGAGCAAAGATTCGGCGAGACCGAGTTGCGCCGCTGCGGACTCAGGCTTCAACAGAAGGAACTGGCGGAAATTGGCTTCGGCCGGGCCGAATTGCCCGTCGGCCAGGAGGGCGCGCGAAAGGGCGAAAAGCACGGCGTCGTCTTTGGGAGTTAGGGCGAGTGCGGCGTGATATTGCTGGATGGCTTCAGATCGCTTGCCGCCGTGTTCGAGAGCCTGGCCCAGCAGATATAACGGGCGAGCTTGGCCGGGAAGCAACTCCACGGCGCGGCGAAACGACTCGGCTGCCGACAGCGGATCGGAGTCCAGCAGTTCCAGGCCGAGATTCAGTTGAGCCGGAGCAAGTTTGGGATCGAGGGAGATGGCGCGACGGTACTCGGCGATTGCTTCTTCATTCTTTTTCAGGCCGGAATAGGCGAAGCCCAGTTCGAAATGCGGAAGAGCGTCGCCCGGTTTAGCGGCAGCGATTTTTTCGAGCAACGGGATGGCAGCGGCAAAATCTTTGCGATCGAGCGCCTCCTGGGCTTGCGAAAGCAGGGGCGCAAGAGAATCGGCGGGCGAAGGGGACACTTGTTGCGGCTTCGACGATCGCGCAGGTCCCGCTTCGGATTGGGCACGAGAGTTCTGATCATTTGCGACGGAGAGGGTTAGCCCGATATAGAACAAGATGGCCGCAAAGACGAATCGCATGGAAGAACGGGTCACTGTTGTGTCGCTACGCTCGGCAGTGACCCAATTATAAGAGATTCTGTGGTTTGTGGGATGAGCACATCTCAGATCAGCGTCTTCGCCACCGTCCCTAAAAGCGTGCGGAGCTGGGAATGACGAGGTCTGGGTCAATCGATCGTCAAGTGTTTGCGCGGATTGGCGCGGCCGTTGTCATGTTTAAGGACGCGGGCGAGATATTTGCCGGTGTGCGAATGCGGACTGCGCGCAACCTGCTCGGGAGTGCCGGTGGCCACGACCATGCCGCCCTGGGCGCCGCCTTCGGGGCCGAGGTCGATAACCCAATCGGCGGACTTAATGACGTCAAGATTGTGCTCGATGATGATGAGCGAAGCCCCGCCCTCGAGAAGTTTGCGGAAGGCCGTAAGCAGTTTCTGAATATCGTCGAAATGCAAGCCCGTCGTGGGTTCATCGAAAATATAAAGGACGCCGGGATTGGCGGTGTGGATCAGATGAGCCGCGAGTTTCAGGCGTTGCGCTTCGCCGCCAGAAAGCGTGGTGGCGGACTGGCCGAGGCGCAGATAGCCGAGACCGACTTCCGCAAGCACTTTGAGCTTTGAGGTGACGCGCGGCACCCCGGAGAAGAACTGCAACGCCTCATGGACCGTCAGGCCGAGGACTTCGTGGATATTTTTGTCCCGATAACGCACCTCGAGGACGGAACTCTTGAAGCGAGTGCCGCGGCATTCCTCGCAGATGAGTTCCACATCGGCCAGGAATTGCATTTCGACTGTGACGGTACCGTCGCCCTGACAGACTTCGCAGCGGCCTCCGGGAATATTGAATGAGAAATGGCCTGCGGTCAGGCCGCGCCGCTTGGCATCCGGAGTGGATGCGAATACATCGCGAATGGAATCAAAGGCCTTGAGATAAGTTGCGGGATTCGAGCGCGGAGTGCGGCCGATCGGAGTCTGATCGACGAGAACGACCTGGTCCAGGAACGAATCACCCTCGATGCGTTCGCAGAGTTCCTTGAAATTCAGGCCGGCGCGTTTGGCTTCGACAGCTTTGTAAAGCACGTCGTGGATCAACGTGGATTTGCCCGAGCCGGAGACGCCGGTGACGGCGACCATCGTGCCGAGCGGAAACATGACATCGATATTGCGAAGGTTGTGAGCGCGCGCGCCGAAGATGCGCAGAAAACGGCGCGAAGGCTTGCGGCGCAGCGACGGAACGGGAATGCGGAGTTCGCCGCTGAGATAACGAGCGGTCAGCGATTCGGATGAATCGAGGAGTTTCTCGCGCGGGCCGCAATAAAGCAGTTTACCGCCGAGTTCGCCGGCGCCGGGACCGAGGTCGAGAACATAATCGGAAGCGGCGATGGTTTCAGCGTCGTGTTCGACCACGAGAATGGTGTTTCCGAGATGGCGCAAACTCTTAAGGATCTCGATCAGACGGTGGGTATCGCGAGGATGAAGACCGATGGAGGGCTCATCCAGAACGTAGAGCGCGCCGACCAGTTGCGAACCGAGCGAAGTGGCCAACTGGATGCGCTGCGCTTCGCCGCCGGAAAGAGTAGAGGTGAGACGATCGAGGGTGAGATAAGCGAGTCCGACTTCGTCGAGAAAGCGGAGCCGCTGCTGAACTTCCTGGAGGATTCTTTCAGCGATAGCTGCTGCTTCCGGCGCCAATTGGAGGGAATCGAAAAATTGGCGCGCCTCAGTGACGGTTAGAGAACAGACTTCGGTGATGGATTTGCCGTCGATGCGCACGGCGCGGGCTTCAGTTCGCAGGCGTGTGCCTCCGCAGTCGGGACACGTCGCGTAGCCACGATAGCGGCTGAGAAAGACACGAACATGCAGCTTGTATTTCTTGCGCTCGAGCCAGGCGAAAAAGCCTTTAACACCGGAGAATCCGGCTTCTTCGTCACCTTCGATGATGGAATCGCGCTGCTCGGCGGTAAGTTGGCGGAAGGGAATATCCAGGGGAATGCCGCGCGAGCGGGCGAATCGCTTTAACTCTTGCCAAAGCGGGCGATAGCGCGGTTTGGTCCAGGGTTGAATGACGCCTTCGTTTATGGATTTGGCGCGGTCGGGAATTACGAGATCAATATCGAAATCGATGGTATTGCCGAATCCCTGGCAGCGCGGGCAAGCGCCATAAGGGTTGTTAAAGGAAAACAGGCGCGGCTCAGGCTCCTGGTAGCCGATGCCACATATTTTGCATTCGAAATGATCACTGAAGACCAGCCGCGTGGGTACGGGTTGGGCCGCGGGGCTGGAGGCCGAATCCGGCGCGGGGTGCGGATCCAAGCCGGGCTCGCAAGGAAGAAATTCGAGGATCGCTTCGCCTTTGCCTTCGCGATAGCAGATCTCAATGGAATCGGCGAGGCGGGAGCGAATCTCGGGGCTGATGACGAGGCGGTCGACCAGGACGTAGATTGGTTGCGAAAAATCCAGATCCAGCAGCGTTTCGGGAGAAGAGAATTCATGGACGGTGCCGGCCTGATACAGTCGGTTGAAGCCGCGCTTCTGCAAATCGAGCAAAGCTTGCCGCAGGTTCTCGGCCGCGGGCCGAGCGGGTTTTCGCGCGCTGGTTTTGCGGGGTGATTCCGGAATGATCAGGCGATAAAGTACGTAAAAACGCAGGCCCGGCTGGAGCGCCAGAACCCGTTCGGTAATGGAATCGATGGTGTCGCGGCGAACTTCGGTGCCACATCGCGTGCAGAAGGTGCGGCCGGCGCGAGCGTAGAGCAGGCGCAGGTAATCGTAAATTTCGGTGGCGGTCGCGACGGTGGAGCGTGGATTGCGGGTGGCGTTCTTTTGCTTGATGGCGATGGCCGGAGCGATGCCGGAAATTTCATCTACATCAGGCTTTTCGATGCGCTCGAGGAATTGGCGGGCGTAGGCAGAGAGCGATTCGATATAGCGGCGCTGGCCTTCGGCATAAATCGTGTCGAAAGCGAGGCTGGACTTTCCGGAACCGGAAACTCCTGTTACGACACTGATGGCGTTGTGGGGGATTTCGAAGCTGATGTTTTTCAGGTTATGGACGCGCGCGCCGGAAACGGCGATGGACGCGGGTTCATCGACGGCTACAGGTTTCTCGACAATTTCGGGCTTTTCTGGCACGAGGTTCTATACAGCCGGGATTTTGAGGGATACGTAAACGAAAAATTATACGGCGGCGGGACGCGGGCAGCAAATTGCCGTCGCGAATCCGCCCACAAAAGATTGATGGCGATGGACCTGCAGTTTATAGCTTCAGACCGTTTCCGGGTTCAGCGGCAGAATGTTTTCAGTAACCGGTCGCGCCCACCGGCGCATGACTCGTCGCGGTGCCCAACACCGGGATTTGCGGTATTGGCAGCCGCTCCTCGGAATCAGGTTCTTCGAAAATTTTGCGGATCTTGTACGTCGTTGAGCGCTCTGCCGGCACACGGCCGATGGCGCGAATGAGCGCGCGGAACTCTGCAGGCGAAACATTCTCGCCGTAATTCGCGCCCGCCGCTTTCGAAATGCTTTCTTCCATAAGCGTTCCGCCGAAATCGTTCGCTCCCGCTTCCAGGCAAGCCAACGATTGCGCGAATCCCATCTTCACCCACGAGACCTGAATATTCTTAATGTAACCGTGCAGCATCACGCGCGCGAGAGCGTGTACGATCAGGTCCTCGTGTTGCGAATGTCCGGCGCGCGCTCCGCCGATCTGGAAAAGCTTCGTTTGCGAATGGATGAAGCCCAGCGGAACGAATTCCGTGAACCCGCCGGTGTCTTTCTGAATATCGCGCAACAGCAGCAAATGCCTCACCCAGTGCTCCGGCCGTTCCGTGTGGCCATACATCATGGTTGACGTCGACGGAATCCCCAGGCCATGTGCCGTGCGGATTACATCGATCCACTGCCGCACCTTCAGCTTGTTCGGACTGAGTGACCGGCGGACGCTGTCGTCGAGAATTTCGGCCGCCGTGCCCGGAATGCTGTTCAGGCCGGCCTCTTTCAACATCAGCAGATACTCGTGCAATGGCAAGTGGGTTTTCTCCACACCATAGGTAATTTCCATCGGCGAGTAGGCATGCACGTGAAGCTCAGGAAGCCGCGCTTTGATAGCCCGCAACAGTTGCACGTAATAATAACCGTCGAGATCTTTAGGGAGGCCGCCCTGAATGCAGACCTCGGTCGCGCCCTGCCTCACGGCTTCGATAGATTTTGCCAGCAGGGCATCGGTGGAATGAAAGTAAGCGTCCGAAGCCTCCGGCCCGCGGCTGAAACCGCAAAAAGCGCAGCCCACGATGCAAATATTGGTAAAGTTCAAATTCCGGTTCACCACATAGGTTATGCGCTCGCCAACGACGCGCCGCCGAAGCTCATCCGCGACCCTGACCAGGGCGACCAGGTCCTTGTCATCAACGGTTGCGAGGAGCAACCCTTCTTCGAACCCAAGCTCCTGGCCGCCAAGAACTCTTTCCAGCGCGCTCGCCACCATTGGGCGCGCCGCCGCTAGCGCGTGGTCCCACGGCATCTCTCGCCATTCCGAATTGTTCAGCCTTAGCATTGAGCACCGCCCCGTGCGTACCCGTCATCGCCTCGCAATTTTCGCACGTGCGGTTCGAGACGGTCGTTCACAAATTCCGGCCGCGACAAAAACTCCGGATAGATCGCCAGTCGCTCGCGCAGCAGAAATCCGGCCGATGCGCTTCGAGCCGCCAGCGAAGAGATCTGAGGCCAAGCCGCTTCCGGATTGATGAAATCTTTTGTGACCGGGGAAATGCCGCCCCAATCGTTGATGCCGCCCTTCAGCAAATCCGGATAATGCTGCGATAGCAGATTCGGGGGCGATTGCAGGTTCATGTCGCCGCCAAAAATCAGGCGCGCCACCGCAATGGTCCGCAGCAGGTCTTCGTTCGAAGGCTCGGCCGCCTGCGACATGCGAATGTCGGGCTTCACGCGAAACGGCTGGATGATCACTTCCTGGATGTGCCTATACTTTTCATGCGCGGCTCGGATGGCCAGCAGCGAGTCTACGCGTTCCTCCGGCATTTCGCCGATGCCGATCAGAATGCCTGTCGTGAACGCCATAGACAATCGTCCGGCATTTTCGATTGTTCGCAGGCGAACCGCAGGCACCTTGTCCGGCGCCTTCCAATGTGCTCCGCCGGGCCGCAGAAGCCTCGGGCTGACGCTTTCCAGCATGAGTCCGGCGCTCACGTTGCTTTCCCTCAGCCGGCGGAGATCATCGAACGCCATCACGCCGGGATTCGAATGCGGAAGCAGGCCCGTCTTTTCGAGCACCAGATCACACATGGCGGCGAGATATTCCAGGGTGCGCTCGAAGCCGAGTTTCTTGAGAAACTCCTTCGCCTCGGGAAAAACGCGCTCGGGCTGGTCGCCGAGGCTGAACAAGGCCTCCTTGCAACCAGCGCGCCGCCCGGCCTCCGCTACCGCGAGCACTTCATCGGGAGTCATATAGGGCTGGACTCCGGCTTGCGGGTCGGCGCGGAAGGTGCAATAGCCGCAATAATCGCGGCAGAGATGCGTAAGTGGGATAAAAACCTTGCGCGAGTAGCTGACCGACGTGCCCTTATATCGGTCGCGCACCGCGCCCGCCGCTTCGAGCAACGCGCCAAGCGGCGCGTCATTCAGGAGCCACAGGGCCTCTTCGCGCGAAACGCCGCGGCCCTCTAATCCAGCTTGCAGAGCGGCGTCGACATGATCGGCAATGGCCAATGGCGGCATTTGGAAGCGTTCTCGAGTGAAATGCTCGCTGATGTCAGTTCATTCAAAAGCATATGCTCGCGTAATTTTGCAGTCAATGCGCGCCGTGCGTGCGGCCCCAGGGGTAGGCGTAGCGCCGGGCTTCAGCCCGGCATTTGTTGGTGCGCGTAAAATGACGATATGCGAACTAGCCTGCAACTTTATTCTAAGGCTCACCGCCATGGCTAACGCTCTGACCGCGCTGCGCCTGCTTCTCGTTGCTCCGTTTGCCTTCCTTATGGCGAGGGGGGACGCGCGTTCAGCTGCCTTGGCCCTGATTGTCTGGATGGTCGCGCTCGCAACCGATTTCGCCGATGGCCCAATCGCGCGTCGGCAAGGTACGGTGACGCCGCTCAGCGGAGTCTTTGATCACACCAGCGATTTTATTTTCGTGGTGGCCGGCATATTTGCGGGGGCATCCCGCGATGTGTTTCCGTGGATCCTGCCGGTCTGCATCACCGCGGCATTTCTGCAGTACGCGATCGATTCTTACTGGCTGCACCGGCAGATCAAATTCCGAGGCAGCAAACTCGGCCGCTACAACGGAATGCTTTATTTCGTCCCGCCCATTGTGGAGATCCTCATTCGCCTGGGAGCGAGAGTGCTTCAGCGGTTGTTGACGATTTTGGTATGGACACTGGTTGTGAGCACGCTCGTTTCCATGGTCCAGCGCTTGATCTTTACCCGTTTAGCCGCCGCCGAAGACCTCGCGGGTCGCGCGCCTCAGAAATAGCAAGCCGACTCCAGCATTGAATACGATAAAGAAGTTGTGCATGACAAATCCGAACGCTGTCATCTGCCCGGGCTTATCGGGAAACAGCAAGACCCAAAAAAGAATGGCGACCGAGTGCATCGGCCCCGGCATGGCCGCACCAAAAAAGATCACTGGCAGGTAGCCGAGCATCTCCTTGAACCCTACCGAGCCGCCAAACAGCCTCAATGCCAGCGTGTATACGACGACTCCCGCGAGCACCAGCGGCGCGCGGATCGCGATGATCGCGGCGTAATGCCAGACCTTCGCCAGCCGGAACGCCCGCAGGATCGGGCGCTCGCGTATCCTCATCCCCGCGCCGATTCTGCCGCTGAAAAACAAGTGAAACAGCGCAAAGAAAATCGCCGAGCCCAGCGCAACCCACGGAATTACATGGAAGACGGGCTGAATTGCGTTCCACTGCAGCATGACCCCGATCGTGGCCCATAAGATCAAGCTGTAGTATTCGCAAAACATCAGGAAGAGCATGCTGGAACCGACTTCCCATCCGGGCACGGCGTCACGCCGGTTCAGATAGAGCGCAATGGCGCCTTTGCTGACCTGCTCATTGACCAGCGAAAGAATGTAGGCGCTTGCGCGGATGGGCAAAATGTCGGCGTAGCGAATCTTCGTGTTGAACCAATTGATTACGCCCCAGACAGCGGCGCTATCCAGGAACAGATACAGAAAGCAGTAGGGAATCATCATCGCCAGCCAATATCCCCAGCTGACGTTTTCGAAACTTTTCAAAAGATACGCGAGCAGGCTCGTGCCTTCGGCTGCCGCCGCGTGGCTGAGCCGGTTATAAAGATAGGCAAAGCATCCAATGGTGATCAGCACAGGCAAAAGCCGTTGCCACGGCTTGGCCTTTTTCGCTGTTACGGCAGTCGGAATGCTCGCTGATGGAGCCGTCTGGCTCATCGTGTCATTTTGCCCCTATGCTGCCCCTGATCATCTCATCAATTCCCGTGAGTTGCAGGCCCAGTTTACACGCCGCAGGCTGCGGATCGAGATGCGTATCGGCCGTGACGACTTCGAGAGCATCCGACGAAAACCCAGGTCCGGCCACCAGTTGCCGAATCCGGAGCGCCAGCGCCAGCAAATTTTTTGGAATCGAGCCAATTCGAACTTCGTGTCCCAGCATGCGAGCCGCCCGTTCAACCAGTTCGCGTTCCGGCAGGGAAGCAGGTCCAACAAGATCCAAAACAATGTTTTTGGCCACCGAAGGGGCCGTAGCGGCGAGCACCGCCGCCCGCGCCAGGTCGTCCACATATAACGGCTGCTGAAGATTGCGCCCGCCGCCGATCAGCCTTGCCTTCGGCAAAGTTACATTTCGCCTGAGCGCCGCTGCGCCCGCTGTATCCGGACCCAGCAGCAGTGGCGCGCGCAGCACGGTGTACGGCAAGTCCGAATTGGCAACCAGAAGTTCCGCTTCGCCCTTGGTGCGATAATAGCGGTTGGGGGATTTTTCGTCCGCGCCGATGGCGCTGACCAGGACGAATTTCTGCACGCCGGCCTTTTTTGCGGCTTCGATTACTGCGCGCGTCGATGCTACGTTTGCCTGCTCATAGGTCGAATCCGCGCGTTCAATCAGAATTCCCGGTAAATGAATGACAGCAGCGGCGCCGTCGAACGCCGCATTCAGGCTGGCAGCATCAGCGTACGAGATAATGGCCACCGAATCTGTGTTGCTCAGCTGATCTCGGATCTGTTCTGCGGCGCGATCCGAGCGCACCGCAGCAACAAGGCTCAGGGGGCTTGGCGCGGATTCCCGGCCGCATCTCAGGATCGCGCGGCCTACGGCTCCATTCGCGCCGGTGACGACGACCTTCATGTGCCCCGACGCCAAAGCGGATCATCCCTCGACGTGGAAGACGTGAACCGTTGAATTCGGGGGGACCTTCAGTTGCGGGTATTTGGCGTGCCGCGCCTCCATCACTCCCTGCTGCTCGGCAGGATCGGTAACCAGCCTGAGCGTGCGGTCATAAATATTGTTGCCGATTTTCAGCCGCACATGCGGGTCGCGAATAACATTGTCATTCCACGTGTGCTTCGTCCCGGCGGGATAAACCGATACGAGATAGAGTTGCCCGTTGTAGTCGAGGCAATTGATGTTCACTGAGTGCGGGAGCAAATACCAACTGTGCGTCTCGAGTTGAACCACTGGAATGTCGTTCGTGAATGACCAGTCCGTCACCGGCGTGGTCACGACGTTCCCCTTCAGCCATAACCCTGGCGTTCTGTTATGCGGTCCGAAGCCGGTGATGCTCAGCACTACCAGCACCAGGATCAAACAGACCACAATGATTCCAAGAGTTCGTAAAAACGTCCTCATCCTTTGCTCCTGAATTTAAGAATGTATTCCCGGACGAATGGTGGTCTGACCTGATCCCACGCCCACCCTCCACCGGTGTCATCCCTACGAAATTTGCCCTCTGTCGCCATGGGTCAAATAACGAGAGATCTGCGGTTCCTTGCCTCTAGGAAATAGGCCTGCAGTGCGCGGATTCCCGTGAGCTTCCTACCCCATGACATGCGCGCCTTGCGGCTCGATCTTATAAATAACGCGCACCTCGCCGGGGCCTCGATACGGATATTTATCCTGCCCGAGATATTTTTTGGCCATTTTGTCGATATGGGCGTCGGCGCCTTGTTCGGTGATGTCCACTACACGCCCGCGCACCGAAAGATGCCGGTACGGATTCTCCGGATCCATCAAATCCAATCCCACACGCGGATCGCGGCGCATATTCTTATCTTTGACGCGTCCTTTCGCACTGTTGACCAGGATGTGTTTCCCGTCGTAATCCACCCAAACCGGCGATACCTGGGGACTCCCGTCGGGCATTAACGTGGCGAGCTGTGCGAACGTTTTCTTCTTGAAGAGGTCGACATACTTTTCCGGGATCGCTGCCATGTTGTTCTCCTCTGAAAATAAATTAGAGGTTACACTAAAGCGCGAGTTGCCGGATACGAGTTCTTTTAGCGTCTGAGGAACCCGCGCAAGTCGGCGCAAGCAGCCATATTTCTGAATCCTTAGCCGCCATTCGGGGTCCGCAAGACGCGCCGTACTGGCGTGCCTCGGGGTGATAGCACGGGTATACACGTGCAACAAGCAGTGGCAGTGGTCGGGGGCACCGGAGCGGAAGGAAGCGGCCTCGCGCTTCGTTTTGCGAAGGCCGGCATGCGCGTCCTGATTGGCTCGCGCAGCCCGGAAAAAGCGCAGGCAACAGCCAAGAAAATCGCCGAGCGCAGCCGCGCAAACGACGTCACCGGCCACGCGAATCCGGAAGCCGTGAGCAAAGCTGCGATTATCATTCTTACTGTGCCGCTTTCCGCTCAGGTCGAAACCCTCAAGTCCGTTCGCACAAGCTTCGTGCCCGGCTCAATCTTTGTTGACGCCACGGTGCCGCTGGAAATCGCGGTTGGCGGCCGGTTATCTCGCACATTAAATTTGTGGGATGGCTCGGCCGCCCAACAGGCCGCGCGTCTCGTGCCGCCCGGCATTTCTGTTGTGGCGGCATTCCACGGGCTCGCGGCGGAAGCCCTCGCCAGACTCGACCAGCGCGTCGATTGCGACGTCCTGATCTGTGGCGATAACGCCGAAGCCAAAGCGACCGTCAGCGCCCTCGCCGAAAACATTTCGGGCGTACGTGCCATTGACGCGGGCCCGCTCGATCATGCCCGTTACCTCGAAACGTCCGCGGCGCTGCTCATAGCCCTCAATCTGCGCCACAAGGTAAGTCACTCCGGGTTGCGCATCACCGGGCTTGGCCTCGGCGAACCTCGCTTATGAGTAGCTCACCCGTGGTCGCGCTGGCCGGCGGCATCGGTGCAGCCCGTTTTCTCGATGGTCTCGCCCGCGTGCTGCCGCCCGAGCGCATATTCGTCATTGGAAATACCGCCGACGACGCCGATATCCATGGTCTGCACATCTCGCCCGACCTCGATACGGTCATGTACACGTTGGCCGGCTTGTCCGATCCCAAGCGTGGATGGGGCCTTCGCGGCGATAGCTTCCGCTGTCTCGAAGCGCTCGGCCGCCTCGGCGCAGACACGTGGTTCCAGCTTGGCGACCGCGACCTTGCCACCCACGTGTATCGCACCGAGCGTCTGCGCCAGGGAGCGAAGCTGAGCGAGATCATTGCTGAAGCGACTGCGGCATTCGGCGTGCGCTCGCGGATATTCCCCATGTCTGACGACCGCGTCCGGACACGCATCTGTACGCCCGCCGGCGAGCTTGAGTTCCAGACATATTTTGTGAAGCGCCGCGCGCGCGATCGCGTCATCAGCCTGCGTTTTGACGGCGCTTCCGAAGCGAAGCCCGCCCCCGGCGTCGTCGAATCACTTGCAAACGCCGGCTTCATCATCTTGTGCCCGTCAAATCCATTCATCAGCATCGGTCCCATTCTCGCTGTCCCCGGGATCCGTGAAGCGATTCAGCGCAGGCGCGACCGCGTTATCGCCATTTCTCCTATCGTCGGGGGTCGCGCGCTGAAAGGCCCCGCCGCGCATATGATGAAGAGCATGCACATGCATTCCGCCGCGGCGGAAGTGGCGCGCATGTATGCCGATGTCGCCGGCTCGTTCGTGTTGGACGAACTCGACCGATCACAAGCCGCGCAGGTCGAAAAGATGGGGATCAGGCCGATCGTGACGAATACGGTGATGCGCGGCTTGCGGGAACGAAAATCGCTGGCGCGAGTTGTCGTGCGCGAAATGGAGATCGATTCGTGATCTTTGCCGTGTTGCCTGTAAAGCGCCCGCAGAACGCGAAAGTGCGGCTCAGCGGATTACTTTCGGCGGAGCAGCGGGAGACTCTCGCGAGGCTGCTTTACCGGCAGACTCTCGCATCGCTTTGCCGCGCCGAAGGCATCGACCGCGTCGTTGTGATGACCGCCGATGCCGAAATCGCGCAGCATGCACGCCGTTCCGGCGCGCTCGTCTTTGACGAAGTCGAGCAGGTGAGTCACAGCGTTTCCGCCGACGCCGCTTGCCTGCGAGCCATTGAAATGGGCGCGGCCACAGTTTTGCTCGTGCCGATCGATGTGCCTCTGGCCACCCCGGCCGACTTCGCTGAGCTCGCCGCCGCCGCTGCCCGGTCCACTGCTCATGCGCTGGCGCAACCCGGCGGCATATCAGCCGATCGAGTTGCGCTGCAAGCAAAGCTCATTGTAGTGCCCTCGGCCGATGGCACCGGCACAAACGCGCTCGCCCGCACTCCACCCAACGTGATCGACAGCCGCTTCGGCCCCGGCAGTTGCCGCGCGCATCTGGATCAGGCTCGCGCGAAAAGTGTTCACGCCGAACTATTGCGCCTCCCTGGGCTGATGTTCGACATCGATACGCCCGCCGATGTCGCCGAATTTCTCGCCGGCTCGCATACCAGCGAAGTCGCCGCCTTTCTCCGCACCGCATGCGCCTCGAAATAGTCGCGCTCTCCACGATGCCGGAAGTACATCGGGGCGACGATGTTGGCGCGCTCATTCGCGACGCCGCACGCAAAGAGCATCACTTTATAGATCCTTCTGTTATTGTCGCCGTCGCCCAGAAGATCGTCTCTAAAGCCGAAGGCGCGGTCATTGACCTGCGCAGCATTCAGCCATCTCCTTTTGCTCGCTCCTGGGCCGCTGAATGGAGCAAAGATGCGCGTCTGGTCGAGCTGATTCTGTCCGAATCCAAGCGCATCGTGAAAATGGACCGCGGCATCCTCATCAGCGAAACTCGGCTCGGTTATGTGTGCGCAAACGCCGGCGTCGACCAATCCAATGTTGCCAGCGATGACTTTGCCTCGGTGCTTCCCCGAGATCCGGACGGCTCTGCCATGCGCCTGCGCGAGCAACTTGGCTGCGGCGCCGTAATCATCACAGACACGTTCGGGCGCCCATGGCGCGAAGGCCTCGTCGACGTGACAATCGGTCTCGCAGGTCTCAGCGCGTTGGACGATTTGCGGGGAACTGTGGACCGTCGTGGACGCAAACTCAGCGGCACAATCATCGCTGTTGCCGATCAACTCGCCGCCGCCGCCGGGATTCTGATGCGCAAGTCCGCGGGATCTCCCGTAGTTATCGTACGCGGATTCGAATGGAAACCCGCCGCGGGCTCCGCCCAGGAGTTGATCCGCAGCCCCGAACAGGATCTCTTCCGCTGAATCGCTTTCACTGAATCGCTTCTACTGATCTGTGGGTGGCCTGCGAAGCATTTCAGCAGGGAAAGACGTGCTTGGCATCCGCGCGTGTTTTCGCGCGCGTAGAGGAGTAGCGTACAATCGACCAAGTTACGCTCTTCCAATTGCATGACGGCACGAACTCCATTCCCGCGCAGCATAGGCCTGACGCAAGTTGTGGAGTGGAATAATGGCGATGTGCGGCGCGGCGAGGACTATCTGGCCGGTGAAGAGCCGCTGGAAATGCGCGCGGGCCGGCAGCGCATCGGTCTGACGCTGCGCACTCCAGGAAATGATTGCGAGTTAGTGGCCGGGTTTCTCTTCACGGAAGGAATCATCTCCCGCCGCGAAGAGATTTTATCCCTGGAAGGCGAGGATGCGCCGCGCTCGCGCGGCGCCGCCGGCAACGTCGTGCGCGTGAAGCTTAAAGCAGATGTGCGGTTGCGTGCGGCGCGGCGCAACTTTTCCGCCGGTTCGGCGTGCGGCGCTTGCGGCAAGGAATCGATTGCGCAGTTGCGCCGCAGGGGCATTCATGCCCCTGACCGGGATTCGCAGTTCGATCCGGAAATGCTTTGTGGGCTGCCAGAAAAGTTGCGCGAAACCCAGGCGATCTTTGGCCGCACCGGCGGATTGCACGCCGCCGCGCTTGTTACGGCCGGCGGTGAAATTGTGGTTTTGCGCGAGGATATCGGCAGGCACAACGCCGTTGACAAAGTGATTGGCTGGGCGCTGATACAGGGGAAGTTGCCGCTGGCCCGGCACGCGCTGATGGTTAGCGGGCGTGGCGGATTCGAGATCGTGCAGAAGGCGCTTTCGGCCGGCATTCCGCTGCTGGCCAGCATTTCGGCGCCCTCGACTCTGGCGGTGCAGTTGGCGCGCGAGTTGAACCTGACTTTGATCGGATTTCTGCGGGGTCGCCGTTTTATTGTTTACTCCGGCGAGCAGCGAATCGCCATGGCTGCCGCGATGTGACCGGCCACCTGTCCGGTGGATTGAGGTCCGCCTTCTAAGAGAAGGCGAATCCATATCCGGTGTCGCGTCTCCAGCTTCGACATGAGGTCGTTGAATCTAAATGCGGTGCTGGCCGTTGCTTCAGCCTCTTCCTCTTGAAATCTCGTCCGTGGTTGCACCGAACTTATCCCGAGATCCGTCGTCTCGCTTTCAGCGGTAGGCAGTGATCGGTCTTCTCGCGGGCTGCCCGTCAACGGTTCCAATGGCGTTAAGACCCTCTGCGCCGCGCATGGCCTCGCGGACTAAAGTAGCGTCCGAAGAGCGCTGAATGATGATCTCGTTTGGGAATAAGCCTCCGAAGACCACGAACAACACACCCGCAGCAAGAATCCAACGCTCGCGTGGCAAGGCATCGGCCTTCACTGTGAACCCGGTTCGACGCTTGCCCAGGAAAAGTCGCGTGAACAAGCGGAAGAAAGTAACAGCGTTCAGCGCCGTGGCAATGGGCAGCAGCAATCCGATGAGACGGTGCGATGTGAGCGCCCCGTGAATCAAAAGATCTTGAGAACAGAAACCAAGCGTGCCCGGCAGACCAACCAATGCCAGCCCAAAGATCACAAACGATACGGCGAGGCGGGGCGCGTGCTCGGCCAAGCCGAGGTGCTTGCTCGCGGTCAGGTTTTCACCAAAGCGGACTTCGAGCAATCGCAGGATTCCGAAAAGAGCCACTGTGGAGATCGCGACCACGAACCAATGCACGATCGCGCCGGCAATTCCTTCAGCGGTTCGACTTTCCAGCCCGCTCAAGATACAGGCAGACTGGCTGAGCGCCAGAAAGGCGAGCAGCCGGCGGGGAGAATTCTCCGCAAGCGCGCGGATCGCAACATACAGCGCGGTTGCGATGGCGAGATAGGAGAGTACCGGGAATAAGGCGTCCGTGCCCGGAAATAACGGCACGATCAACTTGGCAACCAGCAGTGCTCCGAAATGTCCGTTGAGCAAAAGCGCCGTTGGCAGTGCCGGACCCGTTTCAGCCGCATCTGCGACCCAGGCGTGCGCGGGGCAAATTCCCTTGCGAAAGATTACGGCGGTTACCAGAAGCACGAACGCTGCGGCTCCGCCCGGATTTTGGCCCTTGAGGCTACTAATAGAAATGACGCCTGTGCTGGTGGAAATGAATCCTATGGCTAGCGCCAGCGCTAGAGTCGATAGCAGAAGACCGGCCAGTGGCCGCCACGCGTCGGCACGTAACCACCCCGCCCACAAAAACGGGATTGCGGACAAAATCCATGCCGCAAGCAGAACAAGTAAATTTTCTGTCGAGTAACCCAAGAGCGTCGAGCCGAGCAAAAAGAGGATCCCGCCGATCGTTATTGGGGTGCAATCACGGCGCGGAAGCAGCAGAGTCGCGCCGAAAGTGAGACAAGAAAAGAGCAGCATCAATGCCGGATACAAGGACTCGCTGTTCGGTGCGTCCGCTACAAGTCTTGCGCTTCCAACGATCGATACAAATGCTGCTATACAACCGACGATGCGCGCGTGCCGGCGATAAACCGTTAGAAGAGCAGCCGCAAACCACGGCACGCCAATGCAGGCGCTGGTCAAAAACGGCTTCTGAAAAACCCATCCGGGCACCGGCACTAGTCGCTCCCCTGTTTCGCCTGACCTTGCAAGGCAATCGGCGCAGTATTGCGGGGCTGCATGGCAGTCCAACTCATTCCGATGCGGTCATGTCTTGCAAAATAGCTGGATACCTGCAGAAGAGGATCAATCACCCAACGGTCCAGAATTGTATCGAGATGGCCGCGGTCGAAAGCCCAGCGATAGAGCCATAACTGAACTCGCTCGGGCAACAACTCCTCAAACTGCTTTCCGGTCGGCGCCAGCTTGGTTCCGATAGCCGAATACATTTGGTGATAGTCGTGAAGCATCGATGGCGCACGCAGATACTGCATGGTGCGGACGGTGGCGTTCCCCAGAATGTGCGCTACCGCGAGCCATTTCCATCCGAGTCCGATCTCCATAAACACCACGCCGACTTGCGTCAAAGTGGCATAGGCCAGCGAAGTCTTTGCGTCGGAACTGGCGCGCCCGACGATGGTGCCGTGGATGGCCGTGGCCGCACCGATCAAGATCACGAGCGTGGAACCAAGGGCCGACCGCGCGAGCAGCGGCTGCGCCCGCAGCAGAAGATATGCGCCGGCATGAATGGAGATTGCTCCGTAGAAGATGGCGCTCGATGGCGTTGGTCCTTCCATCGCGCGCGGCAGCCATCCTGAAAAAGGGACCTGCGCAGCCTTTCCTACCGCAACCAGCAGAAGTAGCAAGCAGGCGATGAACGCCTGATTCCCCGTGAGATTTGGAAAACCATGATCGAACGATGCCGTCCCCGCCCAGTGATGCATCGCGAATACGCCGACCAACAGCCCTATGTCGCAAGCGCGGTAGATGCTGAACACGCGAAGACCGTTTTCGACCGGCGCCGCCCTCAATTGAAAAAAGCCGATCAGCAAAACCGATGTGATCCCCACGATTTCCCATCCCGCCGCCAACAGATCGAACGAGCCGGAGGCAAACGCCAGCAACGATCCGAACGCGAAAAGATGCAGCAAAAGGAAAAACCGCAGGAATCCCGACTCTCGATGGAGGTAACTTGCCGAGAAGTGCCCGATCAGTCCGGACAGCACCGCTGCCAGCGCCAGGAATGGCAGGGAAAGGTGGTCCGCGATAAGCACCAGCGGGAAATGGTAGTCTCCGACGCCAAACCAGTTGCCGAACGTGACCACGACCGCGGAACGATCACGCGACCACAACATGATCCAGGCAAGCGCCCCGACCCCGAGCGTGCACCCCAGAAATGTCAGGCCTGTCAGCCACGACACAACGCGCTCGCGGGGACTCCAGCCAACCATCCACAACAATGCCAGTATGGCAAAGGCAGCGCCCGGCGCGACCACCACGAAAACCAGAATGGCGTGCAAAAAAGTCATCGCGCATTCCCCGTCGCAACCTGAGGCGTTTGAATCCAGGCCATGGGAAGGTGTTGTACTTTGCCTGCATACCACTCGTTCGACGTAAGCGCGACAGGGAGGCGTTCCAAAGCCTCAGTGAACTCCTCAAATCCATCATCCCGTCGCACATGAACGCGTCCCGAGTCCGGATCAATCGTCGCAAGCCGAATCCAGCGATTGCCCACGAGCTGCTTCAACGAGATGCTGGCCTCGATGACCCGCTCCAATCGCTTGGGCGTCGTTTCGATCACAAAAAGAATCCGCACCGGCTCGTGAATTTCGACCATCTGCCAGGGCAGTCCGGTGCGGAGGTCGCTCGCGTGGCCATCCATGACTCCCATCAAGCTCGTCACGTTGTGTGGAAGTTTTGTGCCGCACCCGTAGCGGTCGTTGTCCACGAAAGAAAAGTAGTATTCAAGGCTGATTCCAGCACACACCGGAACCACGCTGGCCATTAGCAATGCCAGGCTGCGATTATCGGGATCTTGACTGGCGTCGTAGGAGACCAGGAACGCACGGCGGTCGAGAAACAGCTCTCGCGTCAGGTTGCGGCGCCCGACGACGCAAACTGCATTCGTGCAATGTCCGTATTCGGGTCGCGGCTGCGCCAGATGTTCGCTGCGCTCTTCCACGTGGCGAAGCGCCTGCTGCTCGTTTGCGCCGGGCGCGCACGATTCGAATCTTCGCGCGCGCTCGCGCGCATTCTGCCCTCTCGCCTCATCGAGAGAATTACAAATTGATTCCAAATCCGCTCGATGAGTATGTGGAATGGCATCCACGTCAAAGAGGTCCACGTCGTCGCTGCACGTGTCGTGATAACCGCCGACAAACCAGGTGTCCGCGGGAATGTCGATGCCTTGTTCCCGCAAGCGCGTGCGCACCTCCGGCCGGTTGGCCATCGCGGCAAAAAGCCGTGCGTTCGGTCCGCCCCGGCGCCCGCCGCAAGCCCCGCAATCGTGAGCCGACTCGTGCGGATTGTTAAGGCTGCTCGATCCATGGCCCAAAATGATTACTAAGCGGGCGAATCCGGTCACCAGACCCGCCGGACGCAGCACGCTCACGATCCGTTCGGCCTTTTCATCCGGAGCGAATCCCGTCAAAAGCCCTTCCATCGCGCTTTGCGATTCTTTTGTGTTGCGCATCAACGTCAGTTCCGTCCGCGGTTCGGGAAGAAACCTGCTGTTCAGCCAGTCGCGCAATCGTGCGTACCGCCGAGGCGCCAGCAAATGACCGATCAGCGGAACTGCCGAGAGCAGCCCCAGCATGGAAGTTGAAAGCCAGCCCCTCACCAGCGTCTTCGACGAAATGAATGAACTGCGCATGAGCAGGCCGAGAATTTTGCGCCGTGAGCGGCGGCTTTCGAGCAAGGTGCTGTCTTCCGGTTTCGGCCGTTCGAAAACGGCGTGCTCGGGCTTCACCACCACAGGGCAGAGTGCCGCCCCGTGCGCATCGTCAATTCCTTTGTAATCCACTGCGATTCCGAAGTAGCCGGCGGCGCTGTAGGTCTCCAGCCGCGGGTCTGCCTCTTCGAGAGCGCGCCGCATCGACTCTTCGCGTTCGTCGATGCAGAAGAAAACTTGTGCAGGGGGTCTCCCTTGCTGTTGGAAAAGACCGCGATATTTTCTGTGGCTCGCTATTCCGCGCAGGGTCTCGCGTTCGTGCCAGCGTTCGTAGGCGAGATGTAGAATCCGCCTGCGCTCCAAACCGTTGAACGCTTTGACTTCATGGACAAACGCCGACCACTCCGGCTCCGATAGACGATTGATTTCTGTCGCGGAAAGTCTCAGCACGCGAGCGGCGTCATAGATTCGGGCCGCGCGGCTCAGGCGCCGCTTTTCCTCCGTCTTGAGTGAACTTTCCTGCGGAACAGTGTCCGCCGCGCCCCTGCGCGATGCGATCTCGGACATTGTCAGTCGCACTGCCAGGAAATCCATCAATGAACAAGGAAGGTTTTGATGCGGTGCCAGAGCGGGTTCTTTCTCCAGTCGGTGCATCAGGCCGGCCCAACCTGGCAGCGCCAGAAGTTCGGCTTGAAGGATTTCAGGCCATTCAGCTTCTCCGATAGGCTGCCTTTCCAGATAATCCAGGACGATGTCTGATGCGGAGAAGGAAAGGTGCTCCTGTTTTCTAAATTCGTCGTTTAATCCCACGAGATACTTGGGGAATATTCCGCCAGGGCGTGAAAACAGTGTCCGGACGCTTTCATAGAAGCCTTTGTCGCGGTTGGGCATGGGCCAATAGGCCGTGCCTTGGTCCAAGAACACAGAGCACAGCCGGATCAGCCACGGGTGAATGACTTCGTCTACAGGCCGCGCCGGGACTGGTTCTTCTTCGTGAGCCACGGCGCGCGCAAAGCAGGCCTCGAAGAGTGCCCGCAATGCCGGACGGCGAAAGTCTTTGGCCAGGTCGCCCTGTTCGGCGCGCCAAATAATCGTTGCGGCATCGAACTCCCTGACCCCGGGTGTAATCATGGCTCGCCGCAAAGAGCTTCGACTCAGGCGCGCGAAGATGACCGAATCGGGTTCCAGGTCCAGAACCGCATCGACATCCACCAACTGGATCCGCCCCCGAACCAACTCGGACCGGTACGCTGCTTCGCTCATATAGGGCTCAGCGCCGAACAATTGCCACGCCTGTACGACCGCTTCTTCGAACGGCAGGTGTTCAAAGGCGTGCAGGGTGTTGTGATGAACAAAAACCCCGATGGGCCCCTGCGCCGGAAGCAAGTGCGCGGCGTGCTCTACTGCGCCTCGCAGTCTGTCCAGGCGCGCCACTCTGGCCGAACTGCGGCCGGTCATCGATGGGTCCTTGGACGTGATTTCGACTGCTCGCCCGCCGCTTCCCTTAACAGGTTCACCGTATTGTCAAGTTGAGCGTAAAAGTAGCGGCGCAGGGTATCGAGGACTTCGATCAGGGCGCGGTCGCGGATCGAGTAGTAGACTTGATTGCCTACCTTCCGGCTGACCACGATCTGTTTGGCCCGCAGAACTGCCAGATGTTGCGAGGCGTTGGCCTGTTCGATGCGGAGTTTTTCAATCAGAGTTCCGGCCGATAGTTCGCCGTCACGTAAGAGTTCGACAATGGCAATCCGGGTAGGGTTTGCGAGGCCTTGAAAGATCTCACTTTTGAACTGGCGCAAAGCATCACTCATGTCCCATAGTATATGCGAAATTATGAATATACTAAATAGGTCGGTGCCCAAAACATCCATCCGGTGGTGTCCTAATTCCACAAAATTGGCGCCTACCAGTGTCATTCCGAAGACGAGCGGCGCGATTTCCGCGAATGGGGCCTCCGTTTGCGCGGAAATTGCGCGGTTCTGCGAGGATGAGGAATCTCGGCGCCGGAACGGCGGCAAGCCCCAACGGCCGTAGCGTGTTATGTCGTGTAATCGGGACACCACCTCCATCTGCGACCGTTTGCAGGCCGAGACAAGAAGCCGCCGATTCCGGCTTCAGTTACACCGATTGCACGGAAAAGGCTCCTGCGGAGTTTCGTCCACTATGGCGCGAGCGATGGAGTTCTCAATGATTTAGACAGGAGCCGCTTGTAGCTTTATCGAGCCTGTGCCTGACGGTTAGAAGGTCAAGAGGCAAAACCAGTGTCTTGCGGGACATAACTAATTTAGAATCAATGACCGAACGCGCCCGTAGCTCAACTGGATAGAGCAGCGGATTTCTAATCCGCGGGTTGGGGGTTCAAGTCCCTCCGGGCGCGCCACTTTCATTTGGTTCTTCGTGCCACCCCAAAAATCAGACCTTCAATTTTTTGTACTGACCTTACGGTCGCTGCTCGTTTCGTCGGTGAGCATGCTCACCGCTCGCCACACGCTCTGCCTCCATTGTTGCTGATGAGCTGAAAAACTCAGCTTTCGAGGAGAACTTCACGGGAGTTGGCGTTTCTAAAGAAGAACCCCGCCCGGCACAGGGACCGAGCGGGGCACATTTACCGGGGTCTCAATGCGGGCACTCTGACTCTGTGGGCGACGGAAGTCAAGCAAAATGTCGTGCCGCGACATTTGAGCGTTTTCGGCAGCCTGGGAATCGGGCCGGAACTCCTCGTCTGAGTCGGTTTCAGGCATTCACGTTTGCTTAGACCGCAGATTTCGGCGGCCTAAATCAAGCGGGCATCTTTACAAATCGTTCGTCGAGAGCACCCAAGTGAAAGGCAGGATTCGTAGAACTTTCGCTTTGGATGCTTTGGCATGCCATCCACACGTGCAGGAGATCTGCTCATCTCCGAACATTTCGATCGCTTCGATTTCGGAAAGTGATGCCGCAGAGCACTTCCGCTGGAAGTTGATGTGGTGGCCTTTGGGACACTCAAATACTATTCTGTAAGCTCGGCTCATACTTTATGATAACACCCCGGCAGTCGCGCTCCATCGTTAGATCACGGTATTTGTTCCCACCATGGAACCTGTCAGTGATCCCTGATATTGAGGTTCCCAAGGCTATATGCTGCTCCCCAAGGACATATGCCTCTCCCCCGGGTCGAAAAACGGCATCTCCGCAAACCGCGTTTTGCCGTGCCCGGCTCAAATACAACCGGCGCTGAAGCTTGAGAAAACGAGCCGCTGGGAAGGGAACCCGCCTCTGTCACAGATCTGCGTCATGCGCACATTTGATGTCGCGGGCGACCGGCAAAATTATTCTTTTGCTTTGTTCCGAAACGCGGAGACAAGTATTCCGACACCCGCAACAATGGCCACGATCGGTATCGCGCAGATTTACGCGAACGTTAAGTGTCTCCGAAACGCCGCCGATTACAAAAAGCGCGCCAACCACGGCCCAAAACGCCTCAAATGTCAGGCCCAAGGACTTCCGCGCCACTTGCCCAGCAAGCACGAGAACGCCGACATAGCCTTGGAGGCAGGGCGCAAACCTATCGCCCCAGAAGATGCATGCGGTTCGCACCTCGACAGGAGGCAGAGAGATAAAAAGTTTAATTGAAGGCCTTGGGTGATATTGGGGCCTTCATTTCCAGCTCAGGCAGCCGCAAGGTCGAAACGGTCGAGATTCATCACCTTGTTCCACGCCGCCACGAAGTCTTTCACAAACTTCTCTTGCGAGTCGTTGCATGCGTAGACTTCCGCGAGCGCGCGCAGTTGCGAGTGTGAACCGAAGATCAGATCCACACGCGTAGCGGTCCACTTCAGCTCCTTCGTCTTGCGGTCGCGCCCCTCATACACACCAGTGGAATCGACGGGCTGCCATTCCGTTCGCATGTCGAGCAGATTGACAAAAAAGTCGTTCGTCAGCTTCCCGGCTTGCTTGGTGAATATGCCGTGTTTGGATTTTCCGGCATTGGCGCCCAGCACGCGCAGTCCGCCAATCAGAACCGTCATCTCAGGCGCGGTCAGCTTCAGCAATTGCGCGCGATCCACCAATGCTTCCTCCGGCGCCATGAGTTGCGGGCCGCGGTAGTAGTTGCGGAAAGCGTCCGCGAGGGGTTCGAGAGGAGCGAAAGAGGCGGCATCGGTCTGCTCCTGCGAGGCATCCATGCGGCCCGGCGTGAAGGGCACGCGCACGTCAATGCCCGCGTCTTTAGCGGCTTTCTCGACCGCCGCACAGCCGCCGAGGACGATCAGGTCCGCAAGCGAAACCTTCTTGCCCTTGTTCCCATTCGTCTGCGCGGCATTGAACTCCTTTTGTATGCCTTCGAGCGTTTGCAGCACTTTTGCGAGCTCCGCCGGATTGTTCACTTCCCAATCCTTTTGAGGCGCAAGGCGAATGCGCGCACCATTGGCGCCGCCGCGCTTATCGGAACCACGGAATGTAGACGCCGATGCCCAGGCTGTCGAGACCAATTGCGTAATCGAGAGTCCTGAGCCGAGGATTTTCGCCTTCAGAGCTGCAATATCCGCTTCGCCGATCAGCGGATGATTCACGGCCGGAATCGGATCCTGCCAGATCAACTGTTCTTTGGGTACGAGCGGCCCGAGATAGCGGGCGATCGGACCCATATCGCGGTGCGTCAGCTTGAACCAGGCGCGCGCAAATGCGTCCGCGAACTGATCCGGATTCTCGTAGAAGCGCCGCGAAATCTTCTCGTAGGTGGGGTCGAAGCGCAGAGAGAGATCGGTCGTCAGCATCGTTGGCACATGCTTCTTGGAAGGATCGTGCGCGTCCGGGACGTTAGCGGGCGCATTCTTCGCTTTCCATTGATATGCGCCGGCGGGGCTCTTGGTCAGCTCCCATTCGTATTTGAAAAGATTATCGAAATAATAATTGCTCCACTTCGTGGGCGTTTGGCTCCAGGTGACTTCGGGACCTCCGCCGATTGTGTCTCCGCCGAAGCCCTTGCCGTACTTGCTTTTCCAACCGAGACCCTGTGCCTCGATCAGCGTGCCCTCGGGTGGCGGACCGACGAATGATGGGTCGCCCGCGCCGTGGGTCTTGCCGAAAGTATGGCCGCCCGCGATCAGCGCCACGGTCTCTTCGTCATTCATGGCCATGCGCGCGAAGGTCTCGCGAATGTCGTGTGCCGCCGCCACGAAATCGGGTTTGCCGTTGGGCCCTTCCGGATTGACGTAGATGAGGCCCATCTGCACGGCGGCGAGAGGTTGCTGCAATTGGCGTTCGCCGCTGTAACGTTCGTCGCCCAGCCACGTTCCTTCAGGACCCCAGTAAAGCTCTTCAGGCTCCCAGGTATCCACCCGGCCGCCGCCGAAACCGAACGTCTTAAAGCCCATCGATTCGAGTGCGACGTTGCCCGCGAGAATCATCAAATCGGCCCAGGAAATCTTTCGCCCGTATTTCTGCTTGATCGGCCAGAGCAGTCGCCGCGCTTTGTCGAGGTTCACGTTGTCGGGCCAGCTATTCAGGGGAGCGAACCGCTGTTGCCCGCCGCCCGCGCCCCCGCGCCCATCCGCGACCCGGTAGGTGCCCGCGCTGTGCCACGCCATGCGGATCATCAGGCCGCCATAGTGGCCGAAATCGGCCGGCCACCAGTCCTGCGAGTCCGTCATCAAAGCGTGCAGATCCCTGATCACTGCATTCAGGTCCAGACTTTTGAATTCCTTGGCGTAATTAAACTCTTTGTCCATCGGGTTGGATTGCGGCCCATGTTGATTGAGCACTTGAAGATTCAACTGTCCGGGCCACCACTCACGATTGCTGCGTGCGCGCATTCCGTGGGCGACGGGACATTTCGCTTCGCTTGAACTGCCGGAAGCCGACGCCGACGCTGATGCTGCTTTGAATTCCTTCTCCATCCTTTACGCTCCTTCGAAATGAATGAAAAATTGTCGTCAACGAAACAAAAAGCTCAACGGTTAACGGGAAGCGCGCCGCGGAGCGCACTTCGCGCAGAACCCACGGAAAATCACTTCGCATTCGCGAACCACACGTTTGCCCAGCGAACGCGATGCGGGCTTGGGCACGTCGTAGAATGCCATGTCCTCAACCTTGCCGCACCGGTCGCAGACGAAATGGTGATGCCGCATGCCTTTCGCGTCATATCGAGCCGCGCGTCCCTCGACGGCCACTTCACGCACCAGGCCGGCTTGCACCAGCGCCTTAAGGTTGTTGTAAGTTGTGGCTTTGGAAGACCGCGGATCCACGCGATTCACCGCTTTGAAGATCTCCGCAGCCGTAGGATGACTGTTGTGCTCCATCAAAAATGCCAGCACGGCGTAGCGCTGCGGAGTGCACCGCAACCCGCTGTCTTCCAAGGATTGTCTGAGCGCCTCGGCGTCCACGAACTATCTCGAATATATCCAATGTGAGAGTTTGTCAAGTATTGCTGCCGGTACTTGGCCCAAGCTCAATCCGATGAGCGAGTCGTCACAGAATTCCCGGGCTCGCATTTGCGCCCACGAAGTACTATCTTCGGCTGGCCATGCGCTTCGCGGTTGTTTTCGTTTCTTACAGTTTAATGCCGCCAGCAGGCCTCAGGAGCGCGGAATGAATCCCATAACACCAGACTCGACCACAACCGGCTTCGCGACACCAATTCGCGATCCGAAGATCGAAGCCGTACTGGCGCGCTTGCATGCCGCCGCTGATCAACAGGAAGAGGAGATGGCGGCCCATCCGCCGCATTATGAGAACGTCACCTGGGGGCCGGCTTTCCTCAAAGACAAAATGATTCCCATTCACCGCGAACAGGGTGCTTTCTTGTATTTGCTTGCCCGTTCGATTCGCGCCAAAACGATTGTGGAATTCGGCACCTCGCACGGCCTCTCAACCATTTACCTGGCCGCCGCCATTCGCGATAACGGCGGCGGCAAAGTCATCGGAACCGAGTTCGTTCCGGATAAAGTCGTCGAAGCGCAGCGCAACCTAGAGGCGTCGGGCCTCGCGCCTTTTGCGGATATCAAGCGAGGCGATGCCCGCGAGACCCTGCGGGAGCTCCCGCAGGGAGTCGATTTGTGCCTGATGGATGGTTTCCCGCCCTACTCGCTCGAAGTCTTCCGGCTCATCCGGCCGCGCCTCAGAGACGGCGCTATCGTCGTCGTTGACGGGACCAACAACCTTCGTGAACCATTGGCCGATTTCCTCGCCTATTTGCGGGACGCGAAAAACGGATTTCGCTACACCGAGCTTTCGTTCGGAGACGGTACCGGCCTCGCGATGAAAGACGTTTGAAGCTGCTCCATTTTGCTGCCCCAAAAATCACCTCTTTCGGTGCGAGCAACGCGCAGTTGAAAAATTCGCGCGTGTTGGCTTGAAGCTATCGGCTTTCAGGTCGCGCGCGCGGCCGGCCGGCGCCTGTGTGAACGCGATGGGGGCTCACCGGATCCATGCCGGTTTCTTTCATTGCCGCTTTTGCCTTGTCCGACACCAGAAATTTCAGCAACTGTCTCGCGCCTTTCGGGTCTTTTGCGCCTTTGACGATGGCGGCGGAAAAAATCGAGATGTATTGAATCTCTGCCGGCAGTGTGCCCACGAATTCCGTTCCCGGGACGTGGAGCAGCTCGCTCACCGGCTGGATCGCCATCTCCGCATCTCCTTTGGCCACGGCGGCAACGCCGGTATCGCTTGTCTTCGCCGCCATCTCTTTGCCGATTCCAAGCTGCGGAAAAGCTTCTCGACCATATAGATTCCCGTTGTGCTGCTCGGGAATGTGACCGACCTGGCGCGCAGCATCGTTTCCTTGAATGCGGTGACAGTGCTGATATCCGGCTTCGGCGCGCCCGCTCGCACCGAAACGCCCAGCGGCGTCTGCCCGAGATTCACATCTGTTCCAGCCACGATGCGGTCCTCGGCGACGAGGTCATCGAGTCCTTCTCTGGACATGATCACCACATCCGCCGGCACTCCGCGCCGCAACTGCGCTCCGATAGTGTTCGCGCCGGATCCCTGCGATGCTCCGCGGCTGACCGCGACCTTCACGCCCGTCGCCTTCTCGAATTCTGGCTGCAGCTTTTCAAACGCCGCCGAAAATCCGCCGGATGTGATGACCTTTACCTGTGCGAACGATGGCGCTCCCAGACCCACGAGCGCGCAAACCAACGTCAGTATCTTCGAAGCATTCACGGTTATTAGCATCATTTCCGCATTCCCCCAGTGCCCGCGCGGCCTAGCACCTCTCAGGGATTTTGGTTGCGGCCTGCGCGAAGATACACGCTTGAGGCGAGGTGATAAGTGTCGGGTTTCGTTTGTCGGCGCTTCCCCGGATACTCAAACAGTTAATGGCAGGTCCCGGATTTCATTGCAAATAAACGTTCACAAATTATTGTACGGCATGTCCCGTATTGTGCAGACAATGCCATCGTTATTATATATACGGCGGCAAAAGCTCCCAGCCGCGAGGGAGATGTTTCCATTTCTGTCAAAATTCTTATTGTTGACGACCAGGAATTCGTGCGGACGAAGCTGCGCGGCCTTCTGGAGAGCCAACCGGGCTGGGATGTATTCGATGTCGAAAGCGGCGCGCGCGCTCTCAAGGTCATTCGAGATATACAACCTGACGTCGTGGTGCTGGACTTGGTCATGCCGGAGATGAATGGCGTCGAACTCGCTTATGAAATTCGCCGGCTCGACGACGCTCCCAAGATCATCCTCATCAGCAGCCACTACACGCCAGAGGAAGCTGCCGTTCTCGCCCGCCTGTTTGGGGATGGCAACTTCATACCAAAATCAGACACAGGCGAGAAGCTGATCCCCGCAATCCGCGTCTTCCTGCCGGAAAAATACCGGGCCAATCGTACTGCGGCACACTAACACCAGCCGCGCCAGGTAAAATCGATGAACGAAGGCGTACGCGGGCGAATCGTCGCGATTTCCCGGCCGGCGCCGTTCTGCTGCGCATTTATCGGCTGGTGCGCCTCGGCACGCTGACCGCGTGGCGCGACTTTCCGTATGGCCGGAGCGCGGCGATCACGAGACTGTTTAAGCCCTTCATGCATTTCACGAAGTCGGGCGCCAATCCCAGTGGGGTTGAGGCAATCAGTTGGCAAATTCGTTCTTGAAGCACTTGGAATTCGCGAACGACCACCCGCGCGTCGCAACCTTGTTTTCTCCTCCTGCGCCCGTAAGCGATGCCCAAGTTCAGCACCTCGGGTCCCAGACCATTTCGGCCCACGTCGACGTATTCGATCAGAACATCCATGAAACGCGCGAACTCCCCGGCATACTCTTCCGTTAAATGAGTGCGGCCGAGGAGGGGATCCGACTTGGCGGCCGCGGCCGCGCCTTCAACGATCACGCCGCACTTTTCTCGCAAGAGGCCGGTCAGAGTTTTGAAGGGAACCGGCAGTTGTGACCTGCGGCCATCCAGCCGTTTTCGAATGCTCCGCACCAGGCTGTCGACGTCAGCCGGCTTCGTGAAAAATTCATCGACCTGATGCCGCAAAGCGTTCATGGCGTTTTCAAATGAGGGATAAGCTGTGAGCACCATGCTGACGCACTGCGGCTGGGAGTAACGCATCGCGCCGATCACCGCGAATCCGTCTCCCGGCTTCTCTATGTTGAGATCACACAACAAGGCGTCATAATCGCAGCAGTTGATCTGAACGAGGGCATCCGCCACCGTCCCGACCGCCGTTACATCGAACCCATGCTTTTGCAGCACAGCCGTCAGAGTTAACCGGATGCTTTCTTCATCGTCGACAAACAGCAGACGGGCGCGCTTCGCGCTTTCGGACATGTGCCTCCTCTGAGCGCTCCACTAGGAAGCGTATGGGTAACTTAGGAAAGACGAGACGATAGCCAATAGGGACCTACGTCTCAATCCGGTTTTTGCCTGACGACGCATACCTCGATTACCGCACTAACCATGTGCGCGGGGCCTTGGTCCGCAGGGCGTTGATTGCGTCTGCCATCACGAGTGCGCTACATTGCGGCTCATCACAAATGAGAATTCCGAGGGAGGCGGCGGTGCCATGTGGACACGGTTTGATCCTTCGCGCTTTCGAGGTTTGCTCTTTGTCCTGTTTGCGGCGGCCCTCGTGGTGACCACTTACGGCGGCGGCTCCGAAGGTTTAGCCCAGGATCGGACGCAAGCCCGATCGATGGTGATCTCCCGCGACGGCATCGTCGCGGCGGAATCGCCGCTGGCAGCGCAGGCGGGTGTTCAGATGCTCGAACGCGGGGGCAATGCCATTGACGCAGCCGTGGCAGCCAACGCGATGATGGGCCTTGTTGCGCCCATGTCTAACGGCATCGGCGGCGATCTTTTCGCCATCGTTTATGACGCGAAAAGCGGCAAGCTTTACGGGCTCAACGCCAGCGGATGGGCTCCCGCGGGATTGACCATCGATTTCCTGAAAAAGCAGGGATTTCAGGATATGCCGGCGCGGGGCATTCAAAGCGTCACCGTCCCCGGCGCAGTCGACGGCTGGCAGAAGCTTGAGGATCGCTTCGGCAAAAAGAAATTAGCTGCGGTGCTTGCCCCCGCCATTCGAATGGCCCAAGACGGGTTCCCGGTCACCGAATGGATATCGGGTTTGTGGCAAGCCAATGCCGAATTCCTGCGCGGCAATGAAGCCGCCGCGCATACCTATCTGCCCGAGAACCGCGCGCCCGCCGTAGGACAGATCTTTCGCAACCCCGATCTCGCGCACTCGCTCCAGCTAATCGCCCAGGGCGGACGTGACGCATTCTACAAAGGCGAAATCGCCAAGGCGATCATCGAGACTTCGCGCGGGCACGGCGGCACCCATGCCGAAAAGGATTTCGCCGAATATTCCTCCGAATGGGTCGATCCAATTTCGACCACTTACCGCGGCTGGACGGTTTACGAGTTGCCGCCCAACGGCCAGGGTCTCGCCGCGCTCGAAATGCTCAACATTATGGAAACGTTTCCGCTCGACAAATGGGGACTGAATTCCGCAGCCACCCTGCACGCCATGATCGAAGCCAAAAAGCTTGCCTATGCCGATCTCGTTCGTTATATCGGCGATCCGCGATTTTCCACCTTGCCGGTGAAGCAGCTTCTATCGAAAGATTTCGCGGCCCAGCGCACCAAGCTGATCGATCCCAACAAGGCTAATTGCAACGTTGGCCCGGCGACGTCGCTGCCGGGCAGCAGCACTATCTATTTGAGCGCCGTCGACCGCGAAGGCAACATGGTTTCGCTCATCCAGAGCAATTTCGATGATTTTGGCTCCGGAATCGTCGCTGCCGGCACTGGTTTCATCTTGCACAATCGCGGCGCGCTGTTTTCGCTCGATTCGTCGTCGCCCAATGCGCTTGCCCCGCACAAACGCCCGCTGCATACGATCATTCCCGCCATGATGGAGAAGGGGAATACGCGTATCGCCTTTGGCATCATGGGCGGATGGAATCAGTCCCAGGCCCATGCCCAATACGTCTCTCATATCGTGGACTTCAACCAGAATATCCAGGCTGCCATGGAGACGGCGCGCTTTACCAAACTGACCTTTCACGGCTGCGATGTCGAGCTCGAAAACCGCGTTGGCGCCGACGTCAAAGCCGAACTCGAAGCCAAAGGCCACCTCGTTCGAATGCATAACGGCTACTCGAACCGCTTTGGCGGCGGCCAGGCCGTCATGCGCGACTATGCGGCCGGCGTGAATTACGGCGCCTCCGATCCCCGTAAAGACGGCGCCGCAGTCCCCGAACTTCCGGCTTCAAATCCTTGATCGGCCGCCAGCTTTGCTTTCGAACCGCGGCGCTCTGTCAGGGGAAGAATTAGAGATTCGCTATCCCGGCGGAATTCCGCTCGTGTTCTTTATCAGCGCGAATGACGACCCCGGCGCGTGCGACTGGCGCCGGGGATTCCCAACGCGCGCCGTATTGGCGTGTGGTTGGTGGCGGCACCAGTTGCGCCTTCCTTTTAGCGATGGCATGTTCAACCGCGGCGGAACTGGTTTGCAACACTAGGGAAACGACATTCACTCATAAGGCACATCCGCAGGAAAGGATTTTCTCGCCCCCAGCTAAGCTGCTGAATTAATGGCGCTTGGCAGATGGGCCGCAAGCGGGGATGGAATTCGGCTTGCACCAGTTCGGTGCAGTAATCATCGCTCCATCGGAGGCCGGCCCAGCCAACCGACATGTGCGCCCCACGGATCATCCCTGTTTCAGTTGCTGCCTTGTTGTTGATCGTTGTCGCCGCAGTCAGTCCCGCGAGAGCGCAGCCTCTCGACGGTAATTACGAATGCGTGCGTCTGGAATTCGCAGGAAAGTCGGCGCCCTGCCAGAGTCCGCCCCTCGTCCTGAACCGAGACGGCAGTTACGAAATCTGGGGAGAACATGGGACTTACGAAGTAGTTCAGGGGCGCTGGCTACTGCTGTCACATTCGAAGCGGCGTGGCATGGGGCACTTCGTAAACGCGCGCGATATCGTTTTCGAATATCGTGTTGGTGGCAAGCTGTGCCGGGTCACCTTCCGCCGCATCTTCGAAGCTCCCCCCGGCTATTGGTGGGACTGACTCGGTCGGCGCCGCGTCCCCGGGCGCCATCCACATCTCACCCGTTACGCGTATTCCTGTCCTGCTTCATTGCGTAAAGCGCCTCGTCGGCCGCCATCAGCAGCCGTTCTGCCGTGATGCCACTCGAAGGATAAACTGCCACCCCGACGCTCACCGTAATTTTTGGCTCCTCCGCTTGGGAGACAAGCCGCTCGCGGATGCGGCTCGCAACCCGGCGCGCCGCCGCCTCTCCGGTTTCGGGCATCACCAGGGCAAATTCGTCGCCTCCATAGCGCGCTGGCGTATCGACCGCGCGCGAATGGACCCGCAGTACGTCGGCTAATCGGCACAGAGCTCGGCTTCCCGCCAGGTGCCCAAACCGGTCATTGATGCCCTTGAGCCCATCGAGATCGAGCAAGAGTACCGAAAATTCGCGCCCGGTTCGGCCGGAGCGCTCGATTTCCGATTCCAGAACGTCGATCAGGTGCCGGTAGTTGACCAGCCCGGTGAGCGGATCGCTGATCGCCAGTTGCTGCACTTGCTTAAACAGTCGTGAATTATCAAGCAGCGTGCCGCCGAGGACGACCGCGTAGCTCGAAACGCGCACAATTTGTGCCAGCGTGAACGGCGCATCGAGCGGCTGCGCCGACGCCATATGCACAAGATGTGCGGCGGCGTTCATCCACGCCCCGATCGCCAGCGCCTTATCCAGCCCAGTAGAAACTGTTTTCAGCCGCTCAAAAAACGCGCCGGCCGCCAGAAGGAACAAAAACGCAGGCAGCAACTCCAGTGGCTGTGCGAGCACGCCTGAGCCATGAATTTCGGGCTCCCCCGCGAAGAGCAGATAGAACGCCGCCGCTGCGTAAACGATCGTTCCCGCGAGCACCACGAGCACTACGGCTTTGCGTTGTGAAATCGGCGAATGCGGAAATGGCCGCTCGAGTATTGCCGCGAGCAGCATCGCCTCGGCTAGAAGCATGTTGCTTTGCAGCCAAAATGGCCGCAGAGAATCAAGCACGCGCAGCGCGGAATCCAGGTTCTGGAAGAGATGCAGCGCCAGGGCCAACTGCATCAGTCCGACTACACCAAAACCCACAGCCAGGATCAGCGACATCAGGTCGCGTGTGCCGCGCGTCCGGACCAGAGCGTTAGCGGTGAATGTAAACGCCAGAAACGCGCCGATTGTGTCGATGCTCGCGCACAGGGAGGGATCGGCCGAAAAGATGACGCTGTGCAGGCGTAGCGCGACGCCAAAAATGACGACCGCAGACGCTACCGCGGCCCAAGCCGCGCGTGAATTGTGCGCCGGTACCTGTCGCATGCCCCACCGCATACGTCATTTACCAACGTACAATATTATCGCGCGCCAGCGGCGCTAAGTGTCAGCTCCGTTGCGGTTTGTTAACTACAGTTAGTACGGTACACGGACGCAATTTCGTCGTCTCTCAAAACCGGGGTCCCAGCACCTGATTTATGCATATTGGCGCGGAACGTTCCTTGCCGGCTTCTCATTGTCATCCCGAGCAGTTTGCCCGCATATCGTCATACAAGCCGGTCCCCTGCACGCTTCAAAAGAGACGCATCTGCGGGGTGAGATCAGGGATTATTTTGCAGCGGGTGCGACGGATCTGACTCGCCGTTCCGTGCTACCGCTGTAGCCCGGGCTTGTTCGGCCGCTTCAGTCGCTTCGCGCGCCTTTTGCCTCACATTGGGAATGTCTCCGCCCTTCTTGTGAGCGAAAAGGCTTTCCGCCTGCTGCAGAAGTTGCAGGGCCTTGTGGAATGGCTCAGCAGCATAGCGCTCGGCGCCGGCCATGCGTGCGATGCGCACTGCGTTACGCGCTTCGTAGATGTCCAGTGGTGTTTTAGAGTCCATGCGTAGTGGCAGCAGGTCCGCGCGGATTATGTTCGGATTCTCGGAGTTTCGTAGAATGTTCTGCAAAACAAGAAACTGGCTCGGCTGCTCCACCGCGAAGTACGGCTCAGCGGTGACGACCATGGCAAAAGTGGGAAGATCGGTGAAAGCTGCCACCTTGCTTTCGTCGCCGTCGCGAACTAATTCTCCCAGGTTTTGCGGTTTGCCTTGATTCGTGGGTATGGCCCATAGCACGTAGGTCAGGCACGTAGGGTCTATCTGCGAAGCAGGGCCTAATCCTTCTATGTGGAGTTCAACTTCTATCCCGCCGCGGGCCGTTTTGACCTCAGCCCTGCCGTGTGCTTTTGGCATGAGCGCCGTGCCGGCAAAATCGACGCTCGTTTCCGAGACATGCCGGTAAGTCTGGGCATAGACGCGTCTCGAAGTTTTCGTCAGATGGAGAACCGGGACGCGCAGGTCGCCGGGAAGTTCTTGTGCAAATATGGGGCACACCACGAAAACTGAACATAAGATTAGAAATAAGTGCTTGGGTTTCATGTCAATCCATTGAAGACTGTTGAGATTTGAAAGAAGGCTGGATCGGGATCGTGACGGATGCGTACTCCTTTCTCAGGCTTCCATCGTTGTCCAACGTCGGTTGTCGAACGCCGGTAACGACCGCCCTCCAAAATTTAGATGGCTGTCGGCCCTCAGGTTAATCAGGCAGCTTGCTTAGTGCGGAATCCATTGTGGTGTAGAGCGAATCGGGAGAAGTCGTATTCGCGCCGGGCAGCAAATCGGGGAGCTTGGAACGGGGGCCGCTTCGCGGTATTAAATAACGCACACTGAGGAGCTTAACGGCTGAACTAACGACTGTCGGCTGACCGTAAGAGCCGTAAATAATCGACCACATCCCAGATCTGGTCGTTCGTCTCCAATCCCGCAAATGCGGGCATTCCTGTAAAGCGCACGCCGTCGTGCACGATGGCGAAAAGCTCGCGGTCGGAATAACTCTGCATGCTCTTCGAATCAAGGGGGACAGCCGGCGGCGACATGCCGCGACCGATTGCTGTCGGCGTCTGGCCGTCGGAACCGTGGCAACTGGCACAATCGGAATCGTAGGCTGATTTACCGGCCGCGAGGCTCATGCTGGTGTAGCGGTTGGACGGCGGAGGCGGGATTTCCTCGCGCGCGGCTCGCCTGCGAATCGCCCCGCGCGTTACCCTGGTGCGAATATATTCTTCTACGCGCCCGGGTTGCCTCCTTGCGCTCAAATCGATACCCAAGATCACTGCAATAATGCCGGCGATGCCGAATGCGATAGCGCCTATGGCCACGAGCACCGACCATCGCATCCAGAGCCCTCCGCAAACTTGCGCCACAATCTGAAAAGCAGCAAACCCATTGTAGATAGAAAGCCTTTTCCGGGCACGCAAACTATGCAGGCAGAAGCACGGACTGCCGACTTGGTACGCGCGGTGGCGCAGCAATTGTCACGGAGTACACATTTGCGGGAAGGAAAATTCGGTGGTAAGAACTTTTCGTCACTTGGTACCGGGACACAAGGAGGGACCGTCTTGGTAAAGCCACAAATTTGTTGGCGCAGGGTGCTGATGATCGCCGGGGTCGCACTCATCTCTTTTGCCGCACAGAAAAGCGCACGCGCGGATCAAATTCCCACCGGATGGCAGGCCAGCAATATGAAGCCGGTCGGCTACAGCGATCTTGACGGTCGCGGTGGTGGCTTCAAAATGGCCATCCGTCACGTGAATGGCCGCTGGTACCTCTACATGGCGCACTTGTGGAATCACGGCTGGAGCATCCTCGACGTGACCGATCCTGCAAATCCGAAAGTCGCGAAATTCATTCCCGGCCCGGATAACACTTGGACGATTCAGATGGAGCTGCACGATAACCTGATGCTCACGGCCTTGCAGAAGTCGTCAGCGGAATGGGGCAACGATCCCAGCAAGCCAAACGACGAAGGCTTGCTCATTTGGGATATCAGCGATCCGCTGAATCCGAAGCAACTCTCGCACTGGAAGACCGGCAGCACCGGTGTGCACCGCGTCGGCTACCCCGGCGGGCGCTATGCCAATCTCGCCGCAAACATGCCCGGATATCGCGGCCAAATTCTCGTTTTCCTGGACATCAGCGATCCCAAGAATCCCAAAGAAGCGGGCCGCTGGTGGCTCCCCGGCCAGAAAGAAGGCGAGACGCCCGCCGGGCCTGTCGGCGGATTCCACGGCCCGGCCATTATCGACGGCGACAAAGCCTATCTCGGTTATGGCCCTTCCGTGGTAACCCTGGATATCAGCGACATTGCGCATCCGAAAATGCTCGGCCGCCTCGATTTTGTGCCTCCGTTTAAAGGCGGCATTACCTTGCACGATGTCGCGCTCATTCCAGGCAAAGATCTGCTCTTCGCGCATTCCGAGGGCAGCGGCGGCGATACGCCCAGCCAGCCGCCGACCTGCTCCGGTCCGATCGATCTTGTCGGGATGCTGAGCATAAAAGATAAAGACCTGATGAAGCCGCGGCTGATCTCGATTTTCCCCACGCCGGCGCCTCCGCCCGGTGCGCGATTCACCAGCTTTTGCGACAAGGGCGGAAGGTTCGGCCCCCACAATACCAATCTCGAATACCACCTGCCCGACGTCGAGAAGCAAGCCGACTTGATCTACTTGACCTATTTCAATGCAGGCCTGCGGATTTTCAATATCAGCGAGCCGCGCCTGCCCAAAGAAGCCGGCTGGTTCATCCCGCCGACCCCCACAAAGCGCATCGGCCCGCTGCCCGCCAAGCTTGTGAACCAGACCGAAGACGTGCTTGTCGACACCCGCGGCAATATCTACATCACCGACAAGCAATGGGGGCTATTCATTTTGCGGTACACCGGTCCGGGTGAGCCGCGCCCGACGGCCAAGTAGCCAGATGAAAATCACCATCATCGGTTCCGGCGGTGTCGGCGGCTACTACGGCGCAAAGCTGGCGAAAAGCGGCTGCGAAGTCGGCTTCGTCGCGCGCGGGGCGCATCTGGCCGCCATTCGGCAAAACGGCTTGCACGTCGAAAGCCAGCTTGGTGATATCCATATTCCCGATGTCCGCGTGAGTGAAGATCCCGCCGCATTCGGCACGCCGGATTACGTTTTCGTCTGCGTGAAACTATGGGATACCGAAGCAGCGGTGCGCGCGCTTTCGAATGTCATGGCGCCGCGGACAACCTTGCTCTCGTTTCAAAACGGAGTGCAAAAAGACGAACTGATGCGAAAAGTCGCCGGCGAAAACGCCGTCATGGGCGGCGTGGCTTATATCGGTGCCGGAATCGCTCGCCCCGGAGTCATTCGCCACACCGGCACGATGCAGCGGCTGGCCTTTGGCGAATTCGACCGCACCCGTTCCTCGCGTGCTGTCGCTTTGCTCGAGGCCTGCACGCGCGCCGGCATCGACGCCGAGATCAGCCCTGACATCCGCCGCGCCATCTGGGAGAAGTTCGTTTTCATTGTGGGACTTTCGGCGCTCACCAGCACCACGCGCAAATCGATCGGCCCGGTGCGTGCCGACTCGCGCTCGCGCGCCTTGCTGCTCGAAGTCATGAAAGAAGCGGTTGCCGTGGGCCGCGCTCAGGGCGTCAATCTGCCCGAGGATTTCGCCGAAAAGCGCATGGCCTTTGTCGATACTCTGCCCGCCGAGATGACCTCTTCGATGCACCACGATCTGGAAGCCGGCAAGCGCCTCGAAATCGACTGGCTCAGCGGCGCCGTAGTCGAATTGGGCAAGGCCGTCGGCGTGCACACGCCCGTCAATCGGGCCATCACCGCGATCCTCTCTGTTTACGCTGCGGGCGCCCCTGCCCTCGCGCCGGTGCCGCGCACGGTCGCAGGCCCGTGAAATTCCGTGCCGGCTCAAAACAGCTAACAAAACAGCTAAACTGATAACCGCCGCATGCCGCCCCTTCTGACGCTTCGCTCCATCCGCAGCCGCGCGGTCTCCGTGCCGATGCGCTTTGCGCTGGGCACGAGCGCGCAAACCGTGCGCGCCGCGCCGCTACTGCTGATTGACCTGGAAACCGAGCAGGGCGTCACCGGCCGTACTTACATCTTCTGTTACATGCCGCTCGGCGCCGCGCTCCTCACGCGCGTGCTTGACGAAGCGCAATCCGCCATCAAGGGCGACCCCGTACATCCGGCAGCCATTGTCGCGAAGCTCGCGCGCCATTTTCGTCTCATCTCCACAGGAGGCGCCATTGGCCTCGCGCTTTCAGCCGTCGATGTCGCCTGTTGGGACGCGCTGGCCATCGCCGCGAGCCAGCCGCTCGTGGAATTCCTCGGCGGCACGCGCCGAGCCATTCCCGCCTACAACAGCAATGGTCTTGGCCTGATGCCTCCCGAAAAGCTCGCGGACGAAGCTGAAGCTCTGCTGGAAAACGGTTTTCGTGCCATCAAGCTGCGGCTCGGCTATCCGACGCTGGCCGAAGATCTCGCCGCATTGCATTCGGTGAAAAACCGCTTGGGGCCTGACATTGCCGTGATGGCCGACTACAACCAGGCTCTCACGCCCGGCGAAGCCCTTGCGCGTGGCCGCGCGCTCGATTCCGAGGGCCTTGCATGGATTGAGGAGCCCATCGAACACGACGATTACGCCGGTTCCGCGCGCCTTGCCCGCGAGCTCGCCACGCCCATTCAGATCGGCGAAAACTTCGTTGGACCGTACGCCATGGCCAACGCCATCGCTGCTTGTGCTGCGGATTACATGATGCCCGACCTCATGCGTATCGGCGGTGTCACCGGGTGGCTCCGCGCCGCCTCGCTCGGGGCTCAAGCAAAGATTCCGCTTTCATCCCATCTCTTGCCCGAAGTCAGTGCCGCCTTGCTCTGCGTCAGTCCTACCGCGCATTGGCTCGAATATGTCGATTGGGCCAGCGTCGTCCTTGCTGAACCGCTGCGTGTCGTGAACGGCGCTGTGACGCCGCCTGCCGTCCCCGGCACCGGCGTCACTTGGAACGAACCCGCCGTCGCCCGCTTCCGCCTCGACTAATAAATCGGCGTCGTTTATCGAATCAAACTGCGTGGTCGCACGAAGGGGTGTCATCCCGAGCGCAGTCCCGCGCAGCTTTTGTCTTCTGCCGCGCTGTATGCGGCCGCGGGACGTAGTTCGAGGGATCTGCTTTTCCGCCTTTTTGCAGGGGTCGGCACTGTCCTCCCGCTACCTTGTCGACTGATTTCCCGCATCTGACAATATAGAGTTTGCCGACGCGAATTTGTCAAATGCCGAGCGAATCCGGCGAAGTCTTCAACTTCTGGCGATTGCGGTCATCGTGCTGTCTGTCGCCGGTTCCGCTCCGGCAAAACCTCCCGATCCCTGCGCCGTTCTCCCAAAGCCGGTTCTCAAGCTCATCGCGACGAAATTTCCCGGCTGGCGGGCCAAACAGTTGTCCGATCTCGATCAAGACGCTCGCCAGGTTTGGGCGCTCAGCCACCCCCATGAGTGTCCTGGCGTGGCCGAGGGCCATTTTGAGAACGCGGATCGTCTCAGCTTCGCGGTTTTTCTTGTGCCTCAATCCGATCCGGTCGGCGGCTTTAAGCTCATCGCGTTCGAAAAAGGCGCGGGAACGGACGCTTACGGCTGGGAACTCATCGACGAGTCGAACGCGCGCACCTACTCCGGAGCCGTTATTTCCAAATCGCCGCCCGGAAAATACTCCCAGGTCGATGCTACGTCATCGGTCACGACCACGCTGGATGGCGTTCGCTTCGGCTTGATCGACAAAGGCGCCGTGCTTTACTACTGGTCGGACGGCCGCTTCCAAAAACTGGTCCTCTCCGCCTGACCCGCCCTGCTCGGCTTATCGTCCTGATCCTCAGTTGACGACAAACCCGTTTTCCAGGCCTTAAGATTCAGAGTTCACCAATCTTGTCTCTTTCGGTGCGCTGGGCCTATATTCGAAGGCATGCGTTGGCCGACAGCACTTTCGCCCGGCCTCCTGTTAGCCGCGCTTTGTCTCTGTCCTGTTCTTCGTGCTCAGTTGCCCGGTTCCGCACCTCCATGCACGGCTGCGAAATCACAAAACAATAATCCAGTGGTGGCTGCTCAGGCTGCTCAGGGGAGCAATCATAAGGCCATCATCGATTCAGTGACATTTGATCGACCTGTAGACGCATTGCCCGCTGTTGTGGATGAGGTTATTGAGCAGGCTAAACAACTGGAGTTCGACGGCGATTCCGGCTGGCTGAATCAATTCGCCGAGGCAACGATCAGAGACACTTGGCAGAAGCATGGATATTTCCGGGCCAGTGCGGCGCAACTTGTGCAGACGCTTTCTGCGCACGTCGACGAGCAACGTTGCTTCGGGGTAACGAAGAAGATTTCGGCCGCTGCCGTAACTCCAGCGGAATGTGCACTTGCACAAATAAGAGGGAGGGGGGTGGGTACCGTTTTCATGCCGCCCCGCCCCTTCGTCAGGGTAAAATGGCGGGCTTTGATCTACAGGCCTTATGGCCAATGACATGAAGCCGCAAGACGCAACGCGAAACGACCCCGCGAAAAATGGTCTCGCCGGCCTGCGAGTCATGGGTTTCGAGAGCCGCCGCGGCCAGGAGATGGCCAAACTGATTGCCAATTATGGTGGCGAACCCGTCGTCGTTCCCTCGATGCAGGAAGTCACGCTGAAAGACAATCCCGAAGCGCTGAGCTTCGCCCGTAAGCTCACCGAAGGGGGCTTCGACGTCGTCATCTTTCTCACCGGGGTTGGCACGCGCGCGCTGGTGCGGTTGGTGGAAGCGCACGACCTGAAGCAAAAATTCGTCGAGGCGCTCAAACGCGTGAAAGTGGTCGCACGCGGGCCAAAACCGGCCGCGGCGCTGGCAGAATTGAGTGTGCCCGTAACCGTGCCGGTGCCGGAGCCCAACACCTGGCGTGAGGTGCTCGCCGCCCTCGACGCACGCAAGGATTCGGTCGCGCTCAATGGCAGCCGCGTGGCCGTCCAGGAGTACGGCGCGAGTAACCCCGAACTGCTCGACGGACTCAAAGAACGCGGGGCCACTGTGACTCGGGTCCCGGTTTACGAATGGGCGCTCCCAGCCGATACCGGGCCGCTGCGCGATAGCGTGCAGGCCATCGTCAACGGCCGCGTGGACATCACCTTTTTCACTACGTCCGTGCAGGTGCAGCATCTCTTGCGGATTGCCGGCGATCAGGGGGCGGCCGAGCTGTTAAAGAAGGCCTTCAGCCGGATCGTCGTCGGTTCGATCGGCCCGATGACCTCGGAAGCCCTGCGGCAGCATGGTTTGCCGGTCGATTTCGAGCCGGAACACCCGAAAATGGGTTTCCTCGTCGCCGAGGCCGCCCGGCGTGCCCGCGGTTTGCTCGCGCAAAAGCGCAGGTAGCGGTGCAGGAGGTGTCGCGGCGTCACTTGCCGCTCAGGTCGTCGCCAAAATGTTTGGTTGGCGAGACCTGAGGGTTTTCGGATTGCGCCTACTTGCCGCCGGCCCGACGACCCCGCAGTTGGTTTTTCCGGCCTCGCGTCGGGCCGTCCATAAGGAGGGAATCAATGGCAGCGCAATACAGGGCCGATCACGTCGGCAGCTTTCTGCGGCCGCCGGAACTGCTCGAAGCGCGCCGTAACGGCAGCGATCCGCAGAAGCTGCGCGAACTCGAAGACCGCCACATCTCGCGCGTTCTTGCCAGACAAAAGGAACTTGGTTTTGAGATCTTCACCGACGGCGAATTGCGCCGCCGCAACTTCATGAGCGATTTTACCGACGCCGTCGAAGGTTTCGATCTGAGCGATTCCCTCGACCGCACCTGGGAAGCAAGCCAATCGAAAAGCACCGCCACTCTGCGCGTCGCGGGCATCGTGACCTCGAAACTGAAGCAGGTTCGCCCGCTGACCGGGCACGAACTGCCCTACCTCACAACGCACAGCCCCGGCGCCATTAAGATGACTCTGCCCAGCGCCACGCAATTCCCGGCGATCTCCTATAAGCGCGGCGTGACCGACAAGGTTTACCGCACGCATTCCGATCTGCTGTGGGATATCGTCGCCATCATGAAAAGCGATCTCGCCAAGCTTGCCGGGGAAGGCGTGAAATACATTCAGATCGACGCGCCGCGCTACAGCTACTTCATGGACGAAAAATGGCGCCAGTGGATTCGCCACGAGATGAAAGCCGAGCCCGACGCGCTGCTCGACGAAGCCCTTCGCGCGGACAACGCCTGCTTTCACGCCGCGCGCCATCCCGGCGTCACTCTGGCGATCCATCTCTGCCGCGGTAACAATCGCAGCCACTGGTATGCCGAGGGCGGCTACGATGCCATCGCCGAAAAGCTGTTCGGCATGATGAATGTGGATCGCTTCTTACTGGAATACGATGACGCGCGCTCCGGCACGTTCGAGCCTCTGCGCTTTGTGCCGAAGGGCAAAACCGTAGTGCTCGGATTAGTCAGCTCAAAGCGGCCTGAGCTCGAAAAACCAGACGTCTTGGCGCGCCGTATCAACGAAGCGTCGAAATTTGTACCGCTGGAGAATTTGGCCATCAGCCCGCAGTGCGGTTTCGCTTCCACCATGGAAGGCAATTTGCTAACCGAAGGCGATCAGTGGGCGAAGCTCGCGCTTGTCGTCGAAACCGCGCGCCGTGTCTGGCATTAGGCTCGCATGGCGATGGCGCTGGTCACACGAGGCCTCGTCACCCGAGGCCGCCGCCGGCGAACGTTCACTTTTACCGCTGAAAAACGGCGGGCCTGGGGTATGACGATGTCATTCCGAGCCCGGCCTGATTGTGGACGAGGGCGAGGAATCTGCTTTTTGAGCTCTTGGTCGCTTGTACGTCATCCTGATGGCGCGCATTCCGCGCAGCCGCGCGCCGAAGAATTCCTCTCGGTATTTGCGGAATGGGGCTAACAAAGATCTGCATTACGGGAAAAATACGAATGGACACAACCAAAGGTCTGGAAGGCAAAGTTGCGATCGTAAGCGGCGGCAGCCGCGGCATCGGCCGCGCCATTGCGTTGCGGCTGGCGCGCGAAGGCGCCCAGGTGGTGATCGCCGCGCGCGACAAGGGCGCTCTCGCGGCCGTAGCCGATGAGATCAGCAAAGCGCGTGGCATCGTCGAAACCTTTGCCGCTGATCTGCGCGAACGCGAAGCGCCGCCGGCGCTCGTGCGAGCCGCCGTGAACGCATTCGGAGGGGTCGACATCGTCGTGAATAACGCCGGCGCGACGCGCCGCGGCGAATTTCTGGAACTCTCGGATGAAGACTGGACCGATGGCTTCGCTCTTAAATTTTTCGGTGCGGTCCGCCTGGTGCGCGCCGCCTGGCCTTATCTCAAAGAACGCAAAGGCGCGGTGCTCAACATTATCGGCACGGGTGGGCGCACGCCCGGGCCGCTTTTCACCATCGGCGGCTCTGTCAATGGCGCCTGTCTTTCGTTCACCAAAGCGCTGGCGGATATCGGCATTCGCGACGGTGTGCAGGTAAACGCCATCAATCCCGGCTTCATTCGCACCGACCGGCTCCACAGCTGGCTGCGTGCGACCGCGGCCCAGCACGGCGGCAATGAGGAAGCCGCAGCGCGCGAGATGGTCACGCGCGCCAATATCGTACGGCTCGGCGAGCCCGAAGACATCGCCAATCTCGCCATTTTCGTTTTGCAGCCGCAGAACCGATTTTTGCAAGGCGCGCTGATCGATCTCGACGGCGGCATGACCAAAACCGTGTGACTCGACAGGCTGATATCTAGTGGTCGCGGTTTGCTGCCGGCGTAAATCGTATAAGTATGGATACAACGAACTACCCTTTTCGTGATCGAGTTGAAGCGGGCCGGGTACTCGCAGAGGAATTAGCGCAGTACGCCGGCCGCGACGACGTCATCGTGCTGGCGTTGCCTCGTGGCGGGGTGCCGGTCGCGTTCGAAGTTGCACGAGCGCTTCATGCGCCACTCGACGTGTTTGTTGTTCGCAAACTCGGCGTTCCCGGCCACGAGGAATTGGCCATGGGCGCAATCGCCAGCGGCGGAGTTCTGGTCATTGAACCTGAAGTCCTGGAAGATCTCGCGATCCCGCAGGACGTTTTGATCGATGTGGCCGCGCGCGAGGAGCAGGAACGGCTGAGGCGGGAGCACGAGTATCGTGGCGACCGGCCGGAACCGGAAGTGCGGGGCCGCACGGTGATTGTTGTCGATGATGGACTGGCGACGGGATCGACCATGCGTGCGGCCGTTGCGGCACTACGCAAACTCCAGCCTGCTCGAATTGTGGTCGCCGTTCCGGTAGGTGCGCGTGCCACCTGCGCCGAAATGAGCGAAGAGGCCGACGACGTCGTTTGCGCGCGGTCGCCGGAGCCATTTCGCGCTGTTGGCGAATGGTATATCGAGTTTCCGCAGACGGCCGACGCCGAAGTCCGCCAGCTATTGTCGCGCGCCGAACGAGAATTCGCACATCACAGCTAGCAGGAGAGTTTGACGAAAAGGGCCGCGCGTTTTTCGTGCGCGGCCCTTCGTTTCGAGACCCGGCAAATTACGTGGCTTGTTCCCAGGCCTGCTGGTTGCCTTGAGAAAAGCCGTGGATGGGCACGCCGCCATTCCCCCCGCTCTGACTTGATTCGAGCAGAACCTTGAGACGGTTGAGGTCGTCGTCCAGAGCTTTTTTCGGGTCCGCGCCTAACAAGGAAGCAACCGCATGGCCCAGTGCACCCGCGGGAGGAACGTACGAGAGGTGCAGCGTCACGCGGGTGGCGGGACCGGGAAGCGGTTCGAGGCGGAGAATTCCCGATGCGCGGATCGTCGATCCCGGCAGGCTCTTCCACGCCAGCAGTTTGGTGGGCTCATAGTGGGTGATTTGCGCATCCCACTCGACCGAAGTTCCCGCCGGCCCGTTGGCAACCCAACGGGAAGTGTTATTGCCCAAACGGCGAATTTCGCGCAGATGTGAAACGAACTGCGGCAGGTTGTGATAGTTGCTTAGGAACTGAAAGACCTCATTTACCGGCGCATGAATCGTGATCGTCTTCTGGATATGAATTCCGCGTCCGGTAGTGATGCCCAGCAATTCGCCGACTGGCATATTTGTGACTGCGCGCGCGAGCAACCCGAGGCCGGCGAGTCGTGCAATTTTGCCGAAGGCGCTGCGGCCGCCTCCATAGATCGTGAGCGCGCCGCCCGCCATGCCCATGGCGAGGCGCGCTGCGGGAGTCCAGCCGGCTGCGGCAGTTCTGCGGCGGACCTGGGCGTTTTGCAGTCCGGGTATGTCGCGAGCGTCGCGATAGGTTTGCAGTTCCTTGCGAACCGAATGGACGTGCCGGGTGGACGCGACGCAGGAGAGCAGGTCGTCTACTTCGGATTGTAAAACGCCGCCGCGGAGCGTAACGGCGCCATCGCGGGCGCTTACCTCCACGAAATGCGGAAAAGAGATTACGCGGCCCATGCGAGAGCGGATCTGCTCGACCAGCACTTCGTCGGAAACACCGCCGATCGGTAAGCGCGAACGCGCTTCCGCGATCGCGCCGCGCGCACGATTGCTCATGTCGCGCGAAGCCTTTTCGATCGCCTCATCGGCTTCTCTCAATAGCTTCACGCCTTGATCCTTGATTTGGGCGCGCCGTCTTTTGCCCGTATCCGGATCGAGAAAATACACCAGGAGTCCGCCAACGCTCGCCGCAGCTACTGTCTTCGTAAACGTAGACATGGTTTGCCTCCGGCCGCGCAAATGATTTTCAAGCGCCGATAAGGCACGCTATGTTTTTGGGCCGAAATGCGGCAATCGGTGTGAGCATGTATGCCGTACAGAGTTATCAGTAAGCGCCTGTGGAAAACGGCAAATGCGCGTGCGCGTTCAGATTCACGTTATGCGCCTGGTACAAGGCTGCGGACGATTGTGATGGAGGAACGAGGCCACCGCGGGTGTGCTCGGTTGATGGTTTATAGGAACTCGCTTATCGCGTTTTCTCGACCTGCATTGAGAATCGATAGTGTGAGCCAATCGGAAAATTGCAGCGCAGCCGGCGCCGTTTTTTCGCAGGCGGGATTGCAGAAGCGCAAGAAACAACTGAGCGGGAGGTAAACGAAGCGAAGTTGTGCATCGAGCATTTCGGCCGCGGCGCCGTCGAAATGCGGGAGAGAGAACTGCGTTCCGGCAAAGGACGCGCTGAGCGCATCGTCCCGGATTGAAAAATGCCAAATTGACAAGGAGGAATGCCGACAATAGACTCGCGTTACTTTTGATCGAGTCGGGCCGAAAAGAGGACGCATGCACATTTCCAATAGAATCGCGGGAACGTTTGTGGTGACAGCAGCCCTGACCGGAATGTTTGCCGGCATGGCAAGGCCAGCGAATGCACAAAACAAATCTTCGGCCAAGCAGTCAGGCAAAGACGTGCCCGTCCCGGTCTATAAAGTGGATCCCTTTTGGCCCAAACCGCTGCCGAACCACTGGATTTTGCAAGGCATTCCGGTGATGGTCACCGATAAAGATGACCACATCTGGGTGGTGAGCCGCCCTCGGGACGCCAATCCGGATGAAACCGGCGCGGCGATGAAGCCGCCGCGAACCGATTGCTGCGTTCCCGCGCCGGCAGTTCTCGAATTCGACACGGAGGGCAACCTGCTAAAAGCATGGGGCGGTCCGGATTACGTGCCCGGCTGGCCCGCGGAGGGCATCGCCAGACCCGGAGCAGGAGCGGAGCACGCCATCGTTGTCGATCGCCAGGGCAACGTCTGGATTGGAGGCAACGCCCGCTACGACGGCATACAGAAATTTACAAACGACGGGAAATTCTTGTGGGATTTCGGCCACCGCCACCCCAAGGAGCCGGAAGGGCAGAGAACTGGCCGCGTCCCGGAAAATAACCAGGACGTCGATCACATCGTTATGCCGGTGGAGTTATTCGATCTTGATGAAGACGCGCACGAGATGTACGTCGTGGAACAGAAACGCGTCACCGTCTATGACATGGATAGCGGAGCTTTCAAGCGCGGCTGGGGTGGTCACGGCATGCCCCTGAGCGAAATCAGCAACGATCCGGTTCCAGCGTACGACTGGAAATCGGGCGCCACCCCCCCCGATCTCAAGACTTTCGTGCCTGCTTTGCACTGCGTGCACATCGCACCCGATGGTCTGGTCTATGTCTGCGAGCGAGGGAGCGACCGCATTCAGGTGTTCACCAAACAAGGCATGTTTGTCACCAGCTTTTTCGTGCATCCGACCACACCGTCCAGAGGAACAGAATGCGGTGGTCCGGGCACGACCATGTACGGCATGTGCGGCACAACCTATAACCTCACCTTCTCGCATGATCCGGATGGCAAGTACGTCCTGATCGCGGACGGCACGAACGATAAGATCTGGATTCACGACCGCAAAACAGGGGAGTTGAAAGGTTCGATCGGCGATAACGGCCGAATGGCGGGCTATTTTCACTGGATCGATGCCATTGCCATGGATTCGAAGGGAAACCTTTACACCGGTGAGGTGGAAACGGGGAAGCGGATTCAGAAATTCATTCTCACGAATGGCGACGGTAAATCGCGGCTGCATCCGCATGAGTGAGCGCGCTGTTTTGTGAATCGCACCACAAACCGCGGGATGCGCGGTATTCTTATTCACCTGTTGTGAACTCAGCGGGTCTTGGGATCCGGCTTGAGCTTGCATGTAGTAAGGTCAGGCCACTGTTCGCGAATGATTCTCGTGTGGAGGTATGCCATGAAGTACCGGCACTTTTGGCAAGTAGCTGCGGCAGTATGCCTTCTGGCGCTGAGTACTCCGTTATTGGCGCACCACGGCGCGGCGTCATTCGATACCTCAAAAAAGCTCACCCTTAAAGGGACGGTCGTCGAATGGTTCTGGGCCAATCCGCATTGCTTTTTGAGGTTTGACGTCAAGGACGAAAACGGGCAAACCGTGCAGTGGGTGGTCGAGGCGCAAAGCGGGCCTAACATTCTTCCGCTCGGCTATACCAAGCAAACGTTCAAGCCAGGAGATGAAGTTACCGTTACGCTCACGCCAGTGAGGAATGGCAAGCCGCTCGGCCGCATTATCTACGTTGTGCTCGCGAATGGTAAGAAGCTCGGCAGCATGGGAGATACTCCGGCTCGCGACGATTCACAGTAAAGAAGGGCCGGCCCAAGGACGCGTTGGATCGCCCTGGAGAAGCCGTCGGACAAAAACAGAAACGGCAATGAGGAGGGAACCGTCAATGCGAACGCGCCTGTTGCTTCCGGCACTGTCCCTTCTTGTGGCATCCGTTTTGCCCTCCGTTTTGCGTGCTCAGGCCCGCCTCCCGGGAGCAGTCTACGATTTCGACCGAAAAGGCGAGAAGTCCGGACCCGCGCCGCGCCACGATATTTCAGGAATCTGGGAACCGGCCACTAGCCTCTCTGCCGGCATTCAGGGTAAAGGTGCCGCAGCAATGGAATCGTGCAAGCGTGACCCGAAGACAGGGAAGTACGCCGTCGATCCCAAAGCGCCGGTCACCGACACCGGCTACGCGACTCCCGATTGCCTCAAACCCGATCTCGAGCCGCCCTACACGGAATTGGGGCGGCAAACGCTCAAGGCGCACATTCCGGTCGAGGGGTACCGCATGGTGCCGGATGCGCTGACAAACGACCCGATTCTCAAGTGTGATCCGGGCGGATTCCCGCGGATCAACCTGCACAATTTCCGCACGAGCGAAATTCTCCAGACGCCGACTCACTTGGTGATCCTCTATAAGTTCCAACATCGCTGGCGGCAGATCTGGACCGATGGCCGCGAGCTTCCGAAGGATCCTGAAAATCCCGCATGGTCGAATAGCGCCGATGCGCTTCCCCCGGAATCACGGTGGTGGGGATACTCCGTAGGCAAGTGGGCCGACGATTATACGTTTGTCGTGGAGACAAACGGCTTCTACGACGATCGCACCTGGCTGGATAACGCAGGCCTGCCGCAGAGCGACGAGATGCAGGTGGAAGAAACCTATCATCGGGTGGACGCCGACCATTTGGAGCTCTCCATCAAGATTACAGATCCAAAGATGTATACGAAACCGTGGGTCGCGCTCGACAAGCTGCGGCTGCGCTTGCAATCGCCCCATCTCGAGATTCAGGAGATGGAATGCTCTCCTTCCGATCAGGAGCACTGGAACAAATATTTTGGCAGCCAAACAGGCGCCGATACCGGAACGGACAAGGCCAAGTAAGAGTGCACGTTCTTAGCTGGGCTTCGGCTCCCACGAGTGGACGAAAACCGGCTTCCCGGGATTTGGGAGTCTGCCCCCTATGGCGGTAGCATCGCTTTGTGCCACTTCCCGGCGGCGTATCCGAAGAACACCGGAAGATGTCGCTATTGGCTGAGAAACGGATTTTGGGAATGCAGGATTTGCTCTCAGGCGGCTTCCGGGAGGCAGGGTCCGCTGGGAATGCGATGCTCGCGCGACGCGCGAGCACAACTTACGGCTTGACGGAAACCTTCACAAGGCCGGTGGTCCAGCAGCACTGAAAGCCGCCGCCACCGTCGCCGGAGTAATCGTTTGCGGTGACGTGCAACACGTAGTCGCCCGGTTCGCTGAAGGTGACGTTCGTGGTCGCCTTCCCGCTGAAGGGCGGGCCGCCGCTCCAAGACGGCAAGGGCGCGACGTCAGGCTTCGCCTTATCGAACGCCACCGTCCCGGGCCCGCGGTATTTCGACCAGGTCATCGTCACTGGAGGGCGCGGCTTCGTCATCGGCGCGCTGGTGTTGTTGGTGTACTTCATGTCGTCGGTGGCCCAGACGGTCAGCGGCAGCGGCGCCGACAACGAGGCCATGCGAGTGACGGCCTGCGCGAGGGTGGCGATTGGACCCTGGATTGTCGATCCGGTTTGATCGAACCGAATGACGGGAGGTGTATTGCCAACGGCGATTTCCTGGAATGGGTTGACGACGTAATCGTTGTTCACGCGAAGAGGAATGGAGGTGGGCTGGCCGTTGGCTACAATCGTCCACGTGTATTTGTCCTGCGGCGTGAACTCTTTGGGAACGGGCACGACGAACATCCCAAACTGCCGGCCGGGAAGAAAATGCGTCGGTTGTCCGAGGTCAGGCCCACCCGGCTCGATCCGGTTGTTGGGCCCAATAGGAATGTCCAGCTCCTGTTGGGTGTTGCGATTGAAATAGCCGACCAGAAAACCGCGGCTGCCATCCGCGTTGGCGAACCAGCCTTCGAACGCGCCGGTGATGCTGGCTCCAAACTGCTTGCGCGGCTGGGGAATCTGCTGGGCCGAAAGCAGCACGCCGCCGACAATCGCGCCGACGGCGCACAAGCTCACCAGGCTCTTCACAGCTAGAGACTTTGTGTCGGAACGAGAAGGATTTATGGGTCGCGGCTTCAGCCGCGACATTAAGCTTTTTGCAATCAGAGCGGCTTTAGCCGCTGAAGTCCTCATTCGCGAGTTCTCACGCAGACTCTAGAGCCCGCCGTCTGGCGCCGCGTTCACGGTCTTCGCTTTGCGTTCCGCTACCAGCGTTTTGTATTCGTCGTCGGTCAAATATTCAACGTTCATCCAGGCGTGCGCCATCTCATCGACTGTCCGGTCGCCGTAGCCGACCCACTGATCCGGATCGGGGTTGTTCTTGTTCCCCCTCGTATTGTCGTACCACGCGGTTACGTGAATCACCGTCCCCTTTGGGAAAACCGGCGCGGCGTCGTCGGCGTAAATGTAATTCGTCATCCAGTTGAAGTTGAAGTTTCCAACGTAGCTGATGATCTGCGAGCTGCCGTCGGGCAGAATCGCTTGGACCTCCATCGATTTGCCGCGCAGATGAAAATGGGGCTGAAAATTCTCGATGAGCGTGTTCTCTTTCAACACCGTGAAGCCTTCGGTCTCCGCGAACGAATTCGGCGGGATGTCGACCGTTCGAGGCGCCCTGAGCCCGGTGAACGCGGTTAGGTAGCTCCGCTTCTTCGGCTCCTCGCCTTTCTTGTAGAACCAGATTCCGATTTCAGAGCCGGCTGTAATCTCTTCGCCGACCGCGTGAATGTGCTGGTCCCACGAAATCTTTTCGCCAGGAAGAATCAGCTTCCCTGTGCCCGTCCGGAAGAGATCGTAGCCCTTGCCGATGGCCCACTCCATCAACTGCGGCCGGCCGCTGACGAGGTCGTCGAGTTCCTCGCGGACACCGCCGTTGCTTATACCTTTATTGACCGCGTCGGGGTCGTTGTTCAGCACCAGATAGGCAATCGAGTGGTGAATGATTCTGCGGCCCTTCAAGTTCGTGGGGCGAATCTCCACCATCTTGGCCCAGCGGGGCTCAGTGATCGGGATGTCGGACATGGGCCGGAACCACACGTCCTGGTGTACCGCGGGCATCGTGTACTCAGGCGACCTGATGACGAGGTCGGGAGGCCCAAAGCCATCTCTCTCAGCTTTCCACTCATTGTCAGTGACCAGCGGCTTCGGCGGCGGCAGGTCCTTCAAATCGCCCTGCAGCGCGCCGCCGTCAACCCAGGCGGCGATCGTATTCACCTGTTCGTCGGTGAGCGACATGTCGTTCTTGAACTTCTGCACGCCGACGCTGCGGTCAATGTGCCAGGGCGGCATCTGACGCGCCACCACACGCTCCTTGATTGCGGCGGCGTAGGGGCGCACTTCCTGATAGGTGATAAGCGACATCGGCGCGATCGAATTCGGCTGATGGCACTCCTGGCATTTTTCCTGCAGAATCGGGGCGACATCCTTGGCGAAGGTGACGTGTCCCTGCGTGAGGGCCACGTTGGCCGGCGTTTGCGCCCCGGCGGTCATTACAGTTGCAGTAATGGCGATCAAAACCTCAAGAACGTTCCTGACAGAAGCGAGGTGCGTGGCCTTCATCGCGGACCTCCTAGAAGTACACTTGCTCGAAGTACACCTGGGCCGAATTTCCGATGCCGACCTTGTTTTGATGATCTTTATGCAAACCTTAGACCTGTAGCTCTTTCCCTGTCAAGTTCAGACCCCGTAACTGGCGCCCAGGCGCGAATCACCAGGTCCGAAACGCCATTTTCCCAGGAGATTTCACGGTCCTTGTCAGCCGCGACAAAACGGATTTTCGGTGAATCTCGGAACGGGTATATGATTGAGGAACAGCAGCACTTAACCGCAGCGACAGGGATAAATGCCGCTCGAATACAAGAAAACGTTCAATCCCGGCGAGCATCTGTGGCCAGTGGCTGTGAAGCTAAGCCAGAGCGATGTGGCCCAACGTCCGAATACGGAAATTGTTTCGTGTAAGGAATGTGGCGAACATTTTGGTATCCAAAACGCCATCGCCGCGATAAGACCCATGCAGCAGTTGAAGGAACAACTGGAGCAGTGGCTTGCAAGGGATCACAGCAATGAGACGCGGCATCAGGAGCGCTACGAATTTCGTTTTTGACCCGGCTGCTCTCCTTAATTTTCCGATTCGCGTTCGTTTTCCTCACGGTAATGATATGGTCAATGATATTTGGCAATGACTGTCCTGCCTTCAGGCCTACGAAGGGAACCACGGTAAGCAACGGCCCGACGCCCAGTGCAAGTAACTCTCGATAACCAACGGGATTTTCATCAACTGGGTAGTCGCAAGAAGCCAGTTACCAGAAAACCGGCAGGACTTAACGGACCTCAGGAAGCAGATGAATTCTCGTGCCTTGGAACCATTCTCAGCTTCAGCTAATCCGCGCGGGGCTCCTGTCTGAAAGCGGCCTGGGCTGGCCGAACTTCGCCACGGTCTGAATGGCGTCTCCAATGTCCTTGACCGCTTTCAGATTCGTCCACTGCTGTATGGCGCGGTCCGCCTGAGCTTTATCCACGCCGGTGAATTCAACTAAGCGGTAATACTTGGCTTTGAGCTCCTCACGAGTCATGGGCTTTATCGTCCCGCCGTAGAAGGTGCGCTCTTCGCCTGATTTTTTCCGGACAGTGAAAATGTCGCCGCCATACTCCGGATGTTTGTTGGGCGAGAAGGTGATTCGCCCCATGAGTTCCCTCGCCTTCGGATCCATGTACTTCTCTCGCGTGAAAGAATCGAGGTAAATGGAGCCGTCCAAAAGCATGCGCGCGACGTTATAGGGCGCGCTGTGGTCGGCCGTCTCACGGTTGCGGGGATCCCACTTCGGCGGATCACAAATCTCCTGCCATCCGAAATAATGGAACTTGGCGTCGATGGATTCGATCTCTTCCGGCTTGGTCCAGGCCAGGATCTGCGGAGCTATATTCTGGTGAAAATTCTGGTTGTTGCCTTCGGTGGCGACGCGCTTATAGCCGCCGCCGTTTCCATGTATCGTCTCGATAGCCAGCTTTCCGTCGGGGCTGGTGGGAAGCTTCAGATCACTCGTGAAGGGACCGATGTGCGCGATCAAGCCGTCCCGAGCTTCGAAAGGCATGCACGGCCCGGTCATCCCTTCACGCGCCAGCATCGCGGCCCAGACGCCGTTCCGCACCTGTTCGGCGCTATGAGTACCTTTCCACATCGATTGTGTGCCAATGTGGCAGACATACATGGGCATGTGAGGAACCAGCGCCAGCGACAGCGCGTTCGCGAGCTGATCTTGATTCAGGCCCATCAGCTTTCCGCAAGCCATGGCCACGCCCACGCTGTGGTATGGGCTGTCCCAGCCGGCAGGGTCATAACTGCCCTGGCCAGTGTTTCCGATTGCAGTGACGACCTCGTAGCAGATGGCCATCGCCGCCAGCACCTCCATACCACTGGAGTGAAGCGCCTCCCCCACCGCCAAAACGCCGCCAAACATCTCGTTATTGTGCGGGGTGGCATTGAAATCGGTGTGACGAATCATCGCGGCGTTCGAAAAGGCGGCCATCTCGTAGGTGGTCTTGATGCCGTAGCCCATCACTGTGCACGGGCCCGGCATTGTTTGCGATAAGCGCGCGTTGATTCGCGCGGGCTCGCTTTCGAATCCGCCAAAGAGACTGCCCAGGGTGTCGTGCTGGAGGTAATTGATCGTCTCGATGCAGGAATCGGTCAGTCCTGACTCAGAAAATCCGTGGACCCATTCCACGATGCGGCGGCTGGACTCGTCCATGGGCCCGTTGCCGTAAGCACGCCCGGAGTTATTCACCCACCCGGGCCCTGTTTTGGTTATATAGCCGGGCTGCACCGTGGTGATGACTTCTTCGCTCTCCGTAATGTCGGGGAAATGCTGCACTCTGTCCGATGTAGCTTTGTCCAAACCGGAGGTCGGCGGGCCGGGCTGCTGGCCTTGAATCTGCGCCTGCTGCGAGAACGCCGCCGGAGTTGTTAGCAGTGCCGCAACTGCCACACCGGCACCCACGCCCAACTTCATAACGTCGCGCCGGCATAGTTTGGACACACCTTTCCTCACACCGCGCCCTTTGTCTTTGCCCATTTCCGACTCCAATTTGTGAATTTAAGGGACCGTGTTTCTTCCTGGCTGCGAAAACTGATTGTTGCTCAGTCCAAAGGTTGAACGCGTACCAAATAGCCGTTGTAATCCACGTACCACACCGTGGCCGGCTTGGTAGAAGTATCAATGACGGTTCGCCGGTCATAGGAATACGGCTCGGGCATCTGGTAAACGGTCCAGTGATCGGTCTTCGGGTTGTAGCGAAGCATCTGCGCGCCGTGCAGCACTCCCGCCCAGATTTCGCCGTTCTTATCCGGCATGGCTTCGTAGAAGTCGGTGTACGGGTGCGGCGCAATCGGCGGAGTGAATTCGTCGATGCGTTTTGCATTGAAATTGAATTCGATCAGATGGCCGTCGGCGCCGCCCCACCAGGTGTTTCCGAAGGGATCGAAGCCGCCGCGCTTCGCCGTCATGAAATGCGGCCCGCTATTCAGGTTGAATATTTTCCCGGTGGCGATTTCCATGATCTCCACGGTATTGCCCCAGTTTGCGGGGCCGCTGCCGCCCCAATATTTTCCGTCGTAAGAGATGGTATTGTCGTACGTGCTCTCGGCCTGCAATGGCCACTGTTGCAGGACCTTGCCTGTCATCGGATCCATTTTCACAATTAAGTTGTGACGCCCATCCCATACGTATCCTTGCTGATCCAGAGTGAAATTGCCGAAGCTGGGAGCATTGATTGGAGTGGTGCTCTCAATCTTGGCTTGGTGCACGTCTCCCGTTTTTGGATCGAGCCTGTTGAGTTGGTGCGCCCAGTTTTCTGAAATCCAAACGATTCCGTTCTTGTCGATCACCTGGTGGTGCGTGCCCGGCATGGCGCCGGGCGTCAGCGGGATAGTGTATTCCTTGGCGATGCCGGTCTTGGGATCGACATAGCCCACGTAGCGGGTCTTGTGGCTGGTGTACCAGACGTTTCCCTGATTATCGAGCGCGGCGTCATGGAGCATCAGCAGATTTCGCGGCAATTCATATTCAGTGACGACGACTCGCGTTGATTCGCCGCGAGGACGGGGGAAAAGCCGAATGGGCATGTCCTGAGACTCGGGGCCGCGCACCCGCGTGAGAAACTTCGTGAGCATTTCGGCTTCCGGATCGGGAGCGTTCATGGGCTTGTTGCGCACGGCGATCGCCGTGCCGGTAAAGTGCATCATGCGGTCGACGATCAGAGCCCAGCTGTGCTCGTCATAGCGGTTGCGGAAAATCTGCTGCCAGGAATGGCATCCCGAGCAGTTTTTCTGCAGCATGGCCTTTTCTTCCGCCGAGCCGGGCAGGTTCCACAAGATCTCCGCGCCGCTCAGTTGCGATTCCAAAAGCGCCGAGGCGGGCAGATCGTCGGAATCGGCAACACGTTCCAGCACGATGTCATCGAGCTTGGTCGCGCCGTTTATCGAGATAGAGTCGCGGACATAGGGTTTGAATGGAGCGGGCGAGGGAATGCGCAAGATATACGAACCCGCTTGCATCTTGGGGAATTCGAATTTGCCGTCGGCATTGGTATAAACAGTCGTCCGCACACCGTTCGGCGCGATCAGTTGGACGCCCACGCCTTCCGGCGAATCGCCGCTCTTTATGTGCACAACACCCGTCGCTCCCCCGGTGAGCCCGCTCTGAACCGGCCATTTGTGCGTCTCCGCTTTGTACCAGGGATTCATCGGCGGATTTTCGCCTTCAACGCAGCACTTGCCGGAATGAATGTAGGCGATCAGGTCTGCAACATCAGCATCAGACAGGCTGAAGTGGAACGCGGGCATCAGCGGGCCGCCATTCTTGATCTTCGCGGCAACGTTTTCGTCGTTAATCGCGCCGCCGGTCAGCAGCGTTTTTCGATCGTAGAGATCAGCCAGATAGGGTCCCGTCTTGGCGTATTTGTTGTGGCACATCCAGCATTTGTAGGCGTAAATCACTTCGCCGCGCGCCGGGCCGCTATCGCCGTCAATGCGATAGCTGTCGAGCAGCAAAGATCTTTGCAAATTGTCTCCGAGGGCCTCTTTGCTGGCGTCGGCTGCAGGCTTAGGAACCGCGGCGGCATGCGCGATTCCCAGCCACACGATGCCTCCAGCGAAAAAGAAAGCCACTCCGCCAGCGACCGACAACAGGAGTACACGTAACCCGCGATAGCCCGGGCCATTCATTGCCATAGCTCACCTCGGGAGTTAGGTTTGGGCGTCTTTGTGGCTGAGAGTATATAACGATCTGTGAATCCCGGCATAAGCCTTGCGATCCCACTCTGCCGCCAGCAGACGACCCGGTGGCGATGCCCGGTTGATCGGGTCAATGATTGCTTCGAAAAATTAGTGATGTTCTTTGGTAACCGTATGGGCCAAATCTCTCTCGCTGCAGGGCTGTGATTCCGGCAGCATGGCGTGAGGATTGGGATTCAGCAAAGCTACACGGGGGGTGCTGGTCCACGGCTCCAGGAGCACGTCTGGATCCTCCACCGTTGCCGTCCATGTGAGGGTGTTTCCGTCGCGATGGAAGCGCTCGATCACATGCATGTTTTCGCTGTGGAAGTAGCCGCCAATCTGATCAAACCAGGTGCTGCTGTTGAATCCCCAGGTGTCGACGACCAGCGTGTCACCCTCCCAGTGGGCGATCCCTTCGCCGGTATACGTGCCATCGAGGTCGTCCAGCGGCGTATGCTTGCGCCCGTCCGCCGGAATCAGCCGATACATGGTTTGCGTCGCGATCAGGCCGCCCTGCCCGGGATAGATGAAAATGAAGTAGTTTGGCTTCTGCCCGATATAGGAGGGAATTCCGGCACGAGGGATACCCGCGGGCATGCAGTTGTTCGAAGGATCTTCTTCGTTGGCGTTCGCGTCGAACTCCTTGACCATCTCCCAGTATTGCGGCTTGTAGACAGGCCTGTTCGAGCCTACCCGCCGCAGCAAAGAGGCTGCGCGCTCGCCTTCTTGTCCGCCTTCGGCCGACACGTTCCAGTCAATGTCTGCGGTTCGCGGGAACGTGGCAATTTTTATTCCCGTGGCGATATCGTGCGAGGAGTATTCGCTGTCGACCGAAATACCGTCGTTTGCCATCTGGTTGGGAACGCCAAGCAGATTGTCTCCGAGCCCGTTCCAGACGCCGGTCAGGTCGGGGTGGCCGTCGGGAGTTCGTGGCGTTGTGCCTGACGGCTTGGGCGGAGCATTCGTTGTGCGGTGGACTTCGCCGAACTGGGCCAAAGCGGCACAGGGCAGCAAACACAGCATTCCAAGCAGAGGCGTGATTCGGCGTACGAATTCGTTCATGTCGGCAAGCTCCTTCGTGACAACTCGCCGTTGATTCCCCCGGCGGCGAGCGGACTCATATCGCAGCGCCAAGCTTTGGGCTTTCCGCCCTTGCGCGCGGTCTATTGCTGGTCCGCCCAGCGAATGCGCCAATTGTGATTTATCTCTCGCAGAATTTCCAGCGGAACCGTGAACCGGCAGTCAAGCATTTGCGTGGTCGCGGCGCTTCTATGCGGGGCTGCTCCGAAAGAGAGCCTACGCGGGCACTGGGGCCTCGAGCAACACGCGCGGCTCTAAAACCACTTCGCTGCGCAGCGAACGCGAGATCAGGCATGCCCGTTCGGCCTTTTCGAGGAGCCGGAGCGCGCGCTCCTGATCGGCCTCGTGCGCGATCGTGAGCTCAGGACGGATCACGATGCGCGTGAACTGAAATCCGCGATCCACTTTTTCGAGAACCCCCTCCGCAGTTACCTTCAGCGCGATCGCCTCGAATTTCGATAGCTCGGCGATGGCCATAAATGTCGTCACGAAGCAGCCGGCAGCCGCCGCGGCAAGGAAGTGTTCCGGAGTCCATGCGCCAGGTTCGCCCTGGAACTCCACCGGAGCGGAGAAGACAATCGGCAGATGAACGGCCTCGGTATCTACAATGCCGCTTCGCCTCTTCGTCCATGTGGCGGTGCTGCTGTAGGTGCTCATCGAGTTTCCCCTTTGCGGCCTTGTTGGCCTTTCTGACCGGCTACTTGGCTTCGTTTACGATTTCGAGGACGGCGTTTTCGACCGCATCCGCTACTGCTTCGATACCGGCATTGGGAAAGAACTGCGGCATTGCAGACGGCCGGAACGCGCTGATGAATGTCTTCCCCTGCTCGGTGTAAACCGAAATCGGGCAGGGCAGCAGTAGAGCCAAGTGGATATCTTTCGCCAAAGCTTCGTTTGCGTATCGCGCGTTGCAGATCTCAATGATCTTCAGCGGCTCGCGGGCGAAGCCCTTCGACGCCAGCGTAGCGGCAACGTCGTGTGTATGGAGGACACCGAAGCCTTTTGCCGCCGATTTCTCTTGAACGGCTGTTACCGCCGCGTCAAAAGGCTTCGAGGTTTCGACCGTATATTCGATTTGAGTCATTGGCATATGTGTGCCCCGGCCCGCAGTATGGCCTGGGCTGGCCGGACGCGATGTGACCAGCGGTACGGTATCTCGTGATCTAGAACACATAACCGGCGGCCGCTTGCGAATAGGGTGATTGCAGCTTACAAAGGGGCCCCTATTCGGGAGGAAGGGAGCAGCTCAAATGGCACGTAATGTAGGAGGCATCGACCGAGCAGTACGGGTCATCGTCGGCTTAACCCTGTTAGGGATCGGGTTTTTTCATGTTGTTGCCGGCACCCTGGCGGTTCTCGCCTATCTCTTTGGCGTAATCGCTTTGGCGACGGCGGTATTCGCTTATTGCCCGGCTTGGGTGCCGTTCGGAATCAACACCTCCAGGTCGAGCCATGTGCAGTCTAGAGCCAGCGGTTCGGGGCAGTGAGCCGACGATTCGACGTCCTGGCGTTTGCTGCCCATCCTGATGATCTTGAAGCCGTCATGGGGGGCACGGCGTTAAAACTGGCGCGGAAAGGCCTGTCTGTTCTGTTTGTCGATCTTTGCGACGGCGAACCCGCGCGCTATGCCGCCGCGGGTGAGCGGCATCGTCAGGCTAGGAAAGCGGCGGAAATTCTGGGCGTCGCCCGCGTGACGCTGCCCCTGCGAGACCGGCTCATCTCCGATACCGTGGAATCGAGACTTCAGGTAGCGTATCTGCTACGCGTACACCGGCCACGGCTCGTATTTACGACCTCAGGTTCCGGCGTACACCCGGACCACCGAGCCGTTACAGACATAATCGTCAATGGTGTCTTTTATGCGCGGCTGCCGAAATGGGATGAAGTACAGCTTGGGGACCACGGGTCTTGCATTATCGATCAGCTAAACGACACCGAGCCGCTGGAGATCGACCGGCTTTTCTTCGGGCACTGCCGCATGGAGCCCAGTTGGGAGCGATTCGATTTCGCGGTTGATGTTACCGAGGTGTATGACCGCAAGTTGGCGGCGCTTCGTGTATATGAGTCTGTCTTCAGCGGCAATCAGGCGGCGCTGCTCGATAAATACAATGCCGAGGATCGCTACGTCGGCAGCCTGGTAGGCGTGCAGTATGCCGAGGCCTTCCGCTCCCGCAGCCCGCTCCTTGTGAATAATCCCGAGGTTTTTCTGAAAGCACGCTTTGGGTAAAAACGCTGTTTGGGCATGTCGCCGTACATCGGGCACCCCCTGAAACGAATTCCGGAGTTCCATTTGACCGGCACGGTAAAATAAAGGCGCCGCATTGGATCAGGCGGCCTTAGCCAGTAGATCCTGGCGACTGTGCCCGGCGAAGTTCCGTTTCAACATGGCGTTGGCAACGCTCGCCAAAAAATTTACTCCCCTTCAAAGCCCGGTTTACCAAAGGTGTGCGTTTCGAATGAAATGGCAAGTTCTTTCCGTTTCGGATTTCCGGGACTTTGATGATCGATCTTTCGCTTTCTTCGGCGCACAGGAGCACCAACAGAGACGACGCTCGTCAGGGCCCGCATACTGAAGAGCTAAGCGATTTGCAATGAACACTTGCAAGAAAAAGGGGAGGGGGTGTCCTGCTCTGAGGCCGCAAAATGACTGACGCACCGCGCATCGCCGGAGAACCCGCACACGACATCCTGCGTTCGGAAGGGCATCCGCTGGATTTTATTTTTCGGCCGAGAAGCGTCGCCGTGATTGGCGCCACGGACCGGCCGGGAAGCGTTGGCCGCACTGTCCTCGAAAACCTGATGGAGGGCGCCTCGGCTCGAAACCGGCTCGTTTACGCTGTCAATCCTAAGCATGTGGAGCTGCTGGGCGCAAAGTGCTACCCGGCGGTCGTAAATATACCGGGTGGCGCCGACCTCGCCGTCATCGTGACCCCGGCCGCGACAGTCCCGGGAGTGATTCGCGAATGCGTAGCGGCCGGCGTGAGAGGCGCGGTCATTATTTCAGCGGGCTTCAAAGAGGTCGGGCCGGAAGGCGCTCGCCTCGAACGGGAAATTCTCGCCGAAGCGCGCCGCGGCCACTTGCAGCTAATCGGGCCAAACTGTCTGGGCGTGATGAATCCGCCCATAGGGTTGAACGCCACATTCGCGCAAACAATCGCCCTTGCTGGAAATGTGGCCTTCTTGAGCCAAAGCGGCGCGCTCTGCACGGCGATTCTCGACTGGAGCTTGAGCGAAGGCGTTGGTTTTAGCGCCTTTGTTTCGACCGGATCGATGCTCGATGTAGGCTGGGGCGACCTCATTTACTACTTTGGAGATGATTACCGCACGCGGAGCATCCTGGTTTATATGGAATCCATCGGCGACCCGCGCTCTTTCATCTCCGCGGCACGTGAAGTCGCGCAAACCAAGCCGATCATCGTAATCAAAGCCGGCCGGACCGAGGCAGCAGCCAAAGCCGCCGCCTCACACACCGGCGCACTCACCGGGAGCGACGAAGTGCTGGACGCGGCTTTCCGGCGCTGCGGCGTGCTGCGCGTCAACCGCATCGCCGAACTTTTTGAAATGGCCGACATTTTGAGCAAACAGCCGCGCTCTCGCGGTCGGCGCTTGACGATTGTCACCAATGCCGGTGGCCCTGGCGTTTTGGCGACAGACGCCTTGCTGGCCGCGGGCGGCGAGCTGGCATCGCTGGCGCCGGCGACGTTTGAGCGGCTGGATTCTTTTCTGCCCAAACACTGGAGCCATGCGAATCCCGTGGACATCCTGGGCGACGCCGATGCGGAGCGCTACGGTAAGGCGCTGGAAACTGTGTTTCAAGACCCTGGCACCGATGGTTTTCTCATTGCTTTGGCTCCCCAGGGCATGACGAATCCGACCGAAGTCGCGCGCCAGGTTGTCTCGCATGTGAAACAGCTTTCGGCGCCCGTCCTCGCCGCTTGGATGGGCGGCGATTCCGTTGCCGAAGGGATGCACCTGATCAGCCGTGCGGGAATCCCGGCGTTTGCGTATCCCGACGAAGCGGCGCGCGCCTTCACGTATCTGTGGCAGTACAGCGCCAACCTTCGTGCTCTAAACGAGACGCCCGTGCTGGCGTCTGCGGAACCCTCGGAATTCGAGGTAACCAAGGGTTCGCAGATTCTGAATTCGGTCCGTTTGCGCGCCCGCTCGCTGCTGACGGAGTGGGAATCGAAGCAACTTCTCTCGGCTTACGGCATTCCCACGGTGCGCACGGAATTGGCGAAAAGCGCAGAGCAAGCCGCGGAACTTGCCGCAGGGATCGGCTATCCCGTTGTCCTCAAACTGCATTCGGAAACGATTTCGCATAAAACCGATGTCGGCGGCGTGCAGTTGGATTTGCACACAAACGAGGCGGTGCGCAGCGCATTCGATAAGATTCGCCAATCGGTTAGCGAACGAGCGGGCGCCCAGCATTTTCTGGGCGTAACCGTGCAGCCGATGGTCCTACAGCGCGGCTACGAGCTGATTCTGGGCAGCAGCATCGATCCGCAATTTGGTCCCGTTTTGCTCTTTGGCGCCGGCGGCGAACTGGTGGAAGTCTGGCGGGACCGAGCTCTCGGCTTGCCGCCGCTTACCACCACTCTGGCTCGCCGAATGATGGAACGCACGCGCATCTATCGTGCTCTCCAGGGCGTGCGTGGACGTAAGCCGGTCGATATGGCTGCGCTCGAATCGGTGTTGGTCCGATTCAGTCAATTGGTCGCGGAGCAGCGCTGGATCAAAGAGATCGATATCAATCCGCTGCTTGCGTCGGAGGATCAGATCATTGCGCTCGATGCGCGGGTGGTCCTGCACGCCGCTGACTCGCAGATTCCCGATCTGGCGATTCGCCCATATCCCGCGCAATATATATCCCCGTTTCAATTGAGGGATGGCACCACGGTTCGCATTCGCCCGATACGCCCGGAAGACGAACCTGCCATGGTGCAATTTCACAAGAAGCTCTCCGACAATACCGTCTATATGCGCTATCTCGGGTTTTTGAAGCTCGAGCAGCGCATCGCGCACGAACGGCTCACCCGCATTTGTTTCATCGATTACGACCGCGAAATGGTGCTTATCGCCGAATTGCCTTCGGCCTGGTCCACGGATAATGAAATCGTAGGCGTTGGCCGCCTGAGCAAATCACACGGTCGCAACGAAGCCGAATTCGCTTTACTGATCAGAGATGATTTTCAGGCGCGCGGCCTGGGCACGGAATTGCTGAGATGCCTTATGGAAGTAGCCAGAGACGAAAAGCTCGATGAAGTTTTTGCGGTAATGGCGCCTGAGAATGATGCCATGCGCAAGATTGCCGCGCGCGCGGGTTTCCGGATCGAGGGGCCCGGGGAAGATCGCTTGATTACCGCAATCGCCCGTATCTCCCCAAAACAGCCCGCGACGGCTACCGGAGGGATTCCGAGGTGAACTGAATTGCTGTGTAAGGAGTTTCGACCGGCTATTCTTCGAGACCCAGGGCACGAATTTTTGTCAACAGAGTTTTATACGAGATGCCGAGCTGTTCGGCGGCGCGCGTCTTATTCCATTTCGCGCCACGTAAAGCTTGATCGATCTTGAAGCGCTCGACGTGCTCGATCGCTCGCGTGCTCACGTCCTGTAAGCTGCCTTCCCAGGAGAAACTTTCTGCCAGCATGCCGGAAGGCATTTCGCCGTCGGCGGGGCGCGGAGCGGAAAGCTGCAGTTCGGAGGGGCCGATTTCGTTGCCGTCGCTCAGAATGGCGGCGCGCTCGATGGTGTTTTGCAGTTCCCGTACATTGCCGGGCCAGCCATAGCTAAGTAGGGCTGTCCGCGCCTCTTCGGCCAATTCCAGGCCCGGCTTGCGAAACTCCTTTCGAAAGCGCTCCAGGAAAGCATCGGCGAGGAGCAGCACGTCATTGCCCCGCTCGCGCAAAGGCGGAATGGTGATGGGCACTCCCGCGATGCGGAAATACAGATCCTCGCGGAACAGGCGTGCGGCGACGGCAGCGCGCAAATCCTTGTTGGTTGCGGCCAGGATGCGGACATCCACTTCGACGCCCTGTGTCCCTCCAACGCGATCGAAACGCTTTTCTTCGAGAACTCGCAGCAGCTTGGACTGGATGGCGGTCGGCAACTCGGCAATTTCGTCCAGGAAAATCGTTCCGTGATGAGCCAATTCCATTTTGCCGATTTTCCTGGCGCCCGCGCCGGTGTAAGCTCCGCGCTCATGGCCGAAAAGCTCATTTTCAACCAAGCCTTCGGGAATAGCGGCGCAATTCAGGGCCACGAATGGCTGGCTGCGGCGGGCTGAGAGCGCGTGAATGGCGCGAGCAAAGAGTTCTTTGCCCGTGCCGCTTTCGCCAAGCAGCAGCACGGTGGAATCGGTCGCGGCGACGCGCTGCACCTGCTGGCTGGCGTCCTGCATCGACGGATGTTCGCCGATAATCCGCGGAAAACCGTAACGCGCGGTGTATTCCTCGCGCAGCAGAAGATTTTCGCGGAGTAATACCTGTTGTTCAGCCGCGCGTGCGACAAGCAAATTCAGGTGATCAAGATCTACAGGCTTCTGGATGAAATCGAACGCGCCATCTTTCATGGCGGCCACGGCTTCCTCAATGGAACCATAAGCAGTAATCAGAATCACCGGGATGGTCTCGTCGGCTTGCTTCGATTCACGCAAGACATCAAGGCCCGAACATCCCGGAAGTTTGAGGTCGCTGAGGACCAGCAAATAGCGTCGTGACTTGATCTTATTGACCGCACTGGAACCGTCGGCAGCCTCGTCGACGGTGTAACCGGCGCGCTCCAGCGCCTTTCGCAGCATGGCGCGGAGTTCAGGCTTGTCTTCAACCAGGAGAAGGGGTTCCACGCGCTCTTTTCTATCACGGTTTGCCGCGGCGGATTTCCCTTCGGGTTCAGCGGTGTGCAAAGAGGGCAACGTAGCAAATTTCGGCAACTCGGGTGACCTCAACGGATGCAGTCAGGTTCGGCAAATAGCGATAGGACACCGGGATCACGAAATGGGGCCGGCAAAGCTGCCGTGAAACTATCGAATCGATTTGCCCGGCTCAATTTGAAGAGCCGCCGCCGGAAGGCTCGCTTGCCCAGCCCGGCTCGCCACCGGATTTGCGCAGATCGTCTTCCAGATCGGAGATCGCCTGCTTATCCTTCTCCACGTCCTGCTTCTTGGCATCGATTTGGTTCTGCGTCTTATTTAAGTCGTCGCGGCTATACTGCTCGTGCAACGCATAGTTCGGGTCCTGTGAAAACTGGGTCAGTTTAAGGTTATATTCACGCTGGAGGACGTCGAGTTCCTTGGAATCTTCCGCCAGCGTTTTTCGTGCCGCAGCAAACTTGCCCCGCCAATAGGCTTCTCCGTTCTCTGTTGCTGGTTTTTTGGCATCGGCGCCCGGCGTCTTCTTATCTTCAGCTTTGCCGGCAGCGGCCGCGCCAGACCCAGGTTTGGCGCTAGCGTCCGCCGAAGGCGGCTCACTGCCGATTACGGAAATCGTGCCCTTCAGGTCGCCAAGGTCGTCGTTCGTGAATACCTTCGCCGATTTGCCCGAACCTTTTTTCTCAGCGCGGACCTTTCGCGCAGCGTCCCCTAAGGAAGCCGATTGCGAACCCACTGTACTGGAGTCGCCTTGAGCACGAACGACCGAACTTGCGCCGCCGAACAGAAGAAATGACGCCAGGACTGCCAACAGGGAGATTTTTGGCGAAAGCATTATGGGCCGCCTTTCAATGCGAAGAAGGGCTGGGTACTAGAACTACGCCCAGCTTAGACGCTGGCGGCGTGTGAATCAACCGCACCATGGCTGGCCGTGTCCTGTCTGCTAAGTGGCAGAGACACGACGAATTCCGCGCCACCCTGCGGCTGGTTGCGGACTTCCACAGATCCGCCATGCTGCACGATGATCTTTTGCACGATGGCAAGGCCCAGGCCGGTGCCGTTAGATTTGGTGGTGTAGAAGGGAACAAAGATCTTCGAGAGGTCATCGGTGGCAATGCCGGGTCCATTATCCAGGACGGCGATACGCTGAAAGTCGCCCCCAGGCGTATGTTCTATCGTGCCCCGAACCTCCACACGGCCGCCGAACGCCTGCCCATCGGCCGCTTCGGCAGCGTTGCGGGTCAGATTCAGCAGGGCCTGACGCAGCAGGCGCTCGTCGCCTGCGATACTTTCGAATTCGCCAGATGCCGTAATCGCCACCTCAGGGATAGCCTCATGTATTTCCGCGATTACGCGTTCGACGACCGTGGGCAGGGCAACATCTTCGGTGGAGAGGTCGAGCGGGCGGGCGAATTTCAGGAACTCGGTAACAACGTGGGTCAGCGCCCGAGTCTGGTCCACGATGTGCTGAGCGTTCTCAGCGGTATCGCCCTGAGACTCGCGGCGTATCATCTGGGCGTAACCCGAAATGGTCGCCAGAGCATTTTTGAACTCATGCGCGATACCGGCGGAGAGTTCGCCAAGCGCAGCGAGGTTTTCTTTGACTTGTACCTGGCGTTGCAGAGCCACTAATTCCGTAAGATCGCTGAGCAGGCAGAGAGCGCCCGACACCTGCCTCGATTTGCCGAGAATGGGCGAAATCGTTACACCAAGCCGCCGGAGTTCGCCTTTAGGGGTGACATATTCCACCTCTTCGCGCCGAAAGGTCCGGGCTTCGCCCAGGCACGAAGCGACCAGCTTTGACAACCTGGATTCTTTCCCAAGCACTTCAGCATAGCGACGATATACCAGGGCGTGGACATCGAGAGCCGCTTCTGCCGCGGGATTGGCGCTGGTGATCAGCCCTGCAGAACCAATCAGCAGCAAGCCGGCAGGCATATTCCGCGTCACAGCTTCGCTCAGCCGCTCGGTCAATTGCGCGCGTTCGCGGTCGCGGCGCTGTAGAGCGGCGAGTTCTTTTTCCTGTTCGCGAAGTTTCTGGATCACGGCCTGCATCGAGGCAGTCATAAAAGCGGAGGGGTTGTCGAGAGAAGGTTTGGGGGTGGAAAAATCCTCAGAATCCCGCGGCTCTCGTCCCCGCATTATTCGGCGCATCAGAAACAGCAGCAGCGCCGCGGCGCCGACCACGAGCAGTACGAATGTAAACGCCGCCGCCACGCCACCGAAGCGCAATGACGGCGATTGCAATCGCACCCAAGCCGTTGCCAATGGCGTTGCCGTTGGATCAAACATGTGCGAATGCGCGGTACCAGCCGATCGCGGCAGAACCAAAAAAGACCACGAGAATTGCTCCGGCGCCGAGGAAAGTTCCGAATGGAAGCTCGAAATCGCGCCCCTTTCGGCCAACCGAAATCACCACCGCGCCGATCACGCTTCCCAACAAGGATCCAAGCAGAATCGTCAGAAGTGCGCGCTGCAAACCCAAGAACGCTCCGGCCATGGCCATCATTTTGACGTCGCCGAGGCCCATGCCTTCGCGGCCGCGCGCGCGGAAATACCCTTCGGCTACAAGCCACAGCAGTCCGCTCGCGGCGCCCGCGCCAATCAGCGCGTCAGCAAAAGAGAGCGCCGGTTCGGGAGGTGGATAAGCAAAAAAATGATTGGCGAGCCAGGTGGCGGTACCGTCGGTAGGTTGCGTAAACAGACTCAGGAGTAGTCCCAGTCCCAAGCCCACGAAGTTTACCTTGTCCGGCAAAATGCGCTCGCGCAGGTCAGTAACCGTCAGCACCACAAGAAGTGCGGCGAAGACGGCCCACTTCACCGCTTCCGCGGAGAATCCGAAAGCGAAATAACAGGCGACGAAGAGCAGCCCGGTCGCCAATTCAACCATTGGATACATGGGCGAGATGCGTGCTTTGCATTTGCGGCAGCGGCCGGCGAGCACGAACCAACTCACAACCGGAATATTGTCATAGGGCTTGATCGCCGCCCCACACTTCGGGCAATGCGAGGATGGCAAAACTATCGATTCCGCAGCGGGTATACGCAGGATGCAGACGTTCAGGAAACTCCCGATGATCAGGCCAAAGATGAAAATGATGGCGGCAACGGTCATGTGAGTTGAGTCAGTTCACAGCCAAGAGTTCAGAGTCGAAACACAACGAGAGCCGGTTCGACCGGCTGTGAACTCTTTTTCAACTGTAAACTCTACATCAACGCGGCGCATTTTCTTCGCAACCTCTCTGGCCTTGTGTCCTCTGTGTTAAATTCAAATTTCGGACATGTCCTGGCTTGAACAGAGGATTCGCCGGTACGAGCACCGCCGTTGGACGAACGACGACAATCGCCGCGTTCATCCGTTTGCCTGGGGCCTCGAGCAGATCGGCGGCAGTTCGCATGACGCGCATCCACGCGAATTCCTGAACGACTGGGTCGCGCAAACCCTGGCGAACAGCGACGAATGGTTCCAGAAGAGCCCTGCCGGTGATTATGTTTTGCATCCGCCGGAAAATGGAGCAAATAGCGGGCGTGTGCTCACGTTCACGAGCGCTGTGATCTCGCCCTGGCCGGAAAATAATCGCGTCCACGCGCGCCTTTTCGCCGCCGCCAATTCAGGACCCGCCGTCGTGGTGCTGCCACAATGGAATGCGAAGTGGGATGTGCAAGTAAAAATCTGCCGTTGGCTCAATCGCTGGGGCATCAGCGCGCTACGGCTTTCCATGCCCTATCACGATCGCCGCATGATCCCGGGGCATGAACGCGCCGACCATCTGGTGGGACCGAATATCGGACTTACGCTCCAGGCGAACCGTCAGGCCGTGGTTGATGTGCGCGGGGCACTGCAATGGCTGGCATCACAGGGCTACGGCAAACTTGGCCTGGTGGGAACGAGCATCGGCTCGGCGGTGGGGTTCATTACCATGGCGCATGATCCGCTGGTCCGCGCGGGCGTATTCCTGCACGTTTCGACATATTTTGCGGATGTTGTCCGCACAGGGATGAACACGGCGCACGTGTGGGAGGGCCTGCGCGCCCATGTTACCGGGGAAGAATTGCGGCGCTTCTGGTCGCCGATCAGTCCTTTTCCGTATGTGCCGCGAATGCGTGGAAGCAGGCAGAAGATGTTGATGGTGAGCGCGCGCTACGATCCCACGTTCTTGCCGCAGTTCTCGAATGACATCATTCGCGAGGTGCGAAAGACGGGCATGGAAAGCGAGGTTCTGATGCTGCCGTGCGGCCACTACTCATTGGAACTTGCGCCATTCAGTTACACGGCCGCTCTTCGCATGGGCTCGTTTTTGTTTCAGGCTCTCGCCTGACGAGCGAGGCGTTTGGCGGTCCGTCCAGAGCGAGCGCAGTTATTACTTTTCGTTGTTTCGCGAGGTTAGTGGGAATAGCCGGCGGTATTTTTCGGGCAGCGATTTGGGCCGGCCGTGGCGATTGCAGATGATGTGCAGGGTTTCGCCAGTGGCCAGCATCTCGCCGTCTTCGTCGCGCAAGATTTCGTATGCAAACCGGATGCTGCGCCGGCGCGATTCGCTCACTCGGGTTCTGATCCGCAGCAGATCGTCGTAACGGGCTGACCGCAGATAACGGCAACAGGCCTCGGCGACGACGATAAAGCTATCGTCTTCGCGCTCCATTTCTTTGTAGGCGACGCCACGTTCGCGCATGTATTCCACGCGGCCGATCTCGAAAAACGTAAAATAGTTTCCGTAATAGACCATACCCATCTGATCGGTGTCTTTGTACCGCACGCGCGCGAGTGTTTCGGAAAATTCGGTCATGATTTTTGCCCGCCGGACCAGCGAGGCTGGCGTTTTTCGAGAAACGCGGCGAGCCCCTCGCGAAAATCGGGCGTTGAGCGAATGGCCGCGCTGGCCTCCACGGCCAGCTCGATGCGGCGGTCGATTTCCGCCTCAGTGACATGCACCAGCAGGCGTTTTGTGGTGTGGATACTTGCGGGACTATTGGCGATCAGAGTGGCGGCGAGTTCCCGTGCAGCAGAGAGAAGTTCTTCAGCCGGGACGACTTTTGTGACCAGTCCGATGGTTTCGGCTTCGGCAGCATCGATGATACGCCCGGTCAGAAGCAGATCGCGGGCTGCTTTTTCGCCGACCTGACGCTCCAGAAACATGGATACGAGCGCCGGAATGAATCCGATGCGCACTTCCGTGTAGCCGAATTTAGCTTCGGGCGCAGCGAGCGTGAAATCGCAGAGAGTTGCGATTCCACAGCCTCCGGCCAGAGCAGCGCCGTTCACTGCGGCAATCAGCGGTTTGGGAAAGCTCCACAAGCGCCGGAATAATGCAGCCGTTCTTCGCGCATCCGCCAGATTTTCTTCCGGGGATAGCGTCGCCAGCGTTTTCAGTGCATCGAGATCCATGCCGGCGCAAAAGGCCTTGCCGGCTCCCGTGATGATGGCTACGCGTTCCGGACCAGATTCTATGGCGCCGAGCGCGGTCAGCAGTTCCGCAATCATCGCGGCGGATATTGCGTTGCGTTTTTCCGGGCGGTTCAGCGTTAGGAGTGCGATCGTGCCATCGCCGTCGGTCTTTATAGTGGTGAAGGAGAGCATCGCGGAACAGATCTCAGACGTGCGCGTAATGATCGCGAATTTCCGCGGCTTGTGCCAGCGCGGGCGTGATCGCGGAAAGTGTGAGCCCTGATTCGATGCCATGGTCGCTGAGCGTGCGCACCACGGTTTCGGTCGCGACATTGCCGACGAGTTCGTCCCCTGCAAACGGGCACCCGCCGAGTCCTGTAAGCGTTGAATCGAACCTGCGGCATCCGGCATTGTATGCGGCCATGATTTTTTCGGCGATGCCTTCCGGACGGCTGTGCAGATGTACGCCCAGTTCGATTCCGGCGACGCAGTCTTTTACTTCGGCGTAAAGCTTGCCAACCGCTTCAGGGGTTGCCGTTCCTACCGTATCAGCGAGAGAAACAGTGCGCACGCCAACATCTTTCAGCCAGACGAGCGTATCTTCCACGATTTCCGGTCCCCAGGGTTCCTCGTAGGGATTGCCAAAGGCCATGGAGATGTAAACGACGAGTCCGCGCCCGGCTTCTTTTGTAGCCTTTCTCAAATTGTCCACCAGTGCGCGGGATTCCGCGCGCGACATATTGGCATTCGCCCGGCGAAAATACGCGGAGATGGAATATGGATATCCGAGCGTGGTCACGCCGGGCGTTGCGAGAGCGCGCTCCATTCCTTTCTCGTTCACCACGATACCGATAATTTCCGGAGCCTTGGCGCCTGCGGGCAGGGATGCGAGAAAAGCTTGCATCACTTCTTCGCTATCGGCCATCTGGCGGACGTGCTGCGGTGAAACAAAACTCACCGCATCGATGTGCCGGAAGCCGGCGCCGACCAGGGCGGATAGATGCGCCACTTTGACACCCGTCGGAATAACCTGCGGCAGGCCCTGCCAGGCGTCGCGCGGGCATTCGATGATTTTTACCGATTTATCGTGGAGGTCGCGGCTCATCGCGTATGGATCATGTTTGCAAAACTCCGGTTTTGAACTCGCGGACTTCAGGGTTCAACGCCGCGGCCTCGATGGCCCAGATCAGCGCGTCGCGCGTGTGCGCAGGATCCAAAATGGCGTCCACCCAGAGCCGCGCGGCGGCGTAACGCGGATCGCTCTGATGTTCGTATGTAGCCCGGACGGATTCGCGCAACTGGTCGAGTTCTTTCGCGGACAGCTTTTTTCCCTCGCGTGCAAGCTGTTTGGCTTTGATCTCGACCAATGTTCCGGCTGCCGAATCTCCGCTCATGACAGCATAGCGAGCCGTCGGCCAAGCAAAAATAAACCTGGGATCGTAGGCCTTGCCGCACATGGCGTAATGGCCCGCGCCAAAGCTGCCGCCCAGGATGACAGCGATTTTCGGAACAACGCTGTTGGCTACGGCGTTCACCATTTTGGCGCCGGCACGAATGATGCCGCTCCACTCCGCTTCCTTGCCGACCATGAATCCATTCACATCGTGCAGAAACACGAGCGGCACCAGATTCTGATTGCAATCCATGATGAAACGCGCCGCCTTTTCGGCCGATTCCGTATAGATTACGCCGCCAAACTCAACGCGCCGCTGACCCGTGGCTGGATCGATCGTGGGCACGTTCATTTTTTGATTCGCAACGATTCCTACAGCCCAGCCGCCAATTCGGGCATAGCCGCAGAGCACGGTCTGGCCATATTCGGCGCGGTATTCGTCGAAGCTGCTGCCATCCACAATGCGGGCGATGATCTCGCGCATGTCGTACTGGCGCGCGGGGTCGGAGGAAAAGATTCCGTAGATCTCTTCGGCGGGGTAGGAAGGCGGCTGTGGCGCGATGTGATCGAAACGCGCTTCCGCGGGATGGCCGGCCATGCTCACGAGTGCGCGAATGCGTTCGAGGCATGCGGCGTCATCCGGTTCGCGGAAATCCACGGTACCGCTTACCTGGGCGTGCATTTTCGCGCCTCCCAGTTCCTCGGCGGAGACGCGCTGGCCGATGGCGGCCTGAACCAGCGCCGGTCCGGCAAGAAAAAGTCCCGAGCCTTCCGTCATAAGAATGTGGTCACACATCACCGGCAGATACGCCCCGCCGGCTACGCACATGCCCATGATCGCCGTGATTTGCGGAATGCCCAGGGCGCTCATCACGGCATTATTCCGGAAAACGCGGCCGAAATCGTCCGTGTCGGGGAACACGTCTTCCTGCAGAGGCAGAAAAACGCCCGCGGAATCGACGAGGTAAATCGTTGGGATGTGATTTTCGATGGCAATATTCTGGGCGCGGATGACTTTTTTTGCCGTCATCGGGAAAAAAGCCCCGGCCTTTACGGTGGCGTCATTGGCGATGATCATCACCAGCCGGCCAGCCACACGCGCGAGACCGGTGATCGTGCCCGCCGCCGGAGCTCCGCCCCATTCCTGGTACATCTCGTAGGCGGCGTAAATTCCAAGCTCGAAGAAATCTGTTTTGGGGTCGACAAGCCGGGCGATGCGCTCGCGTGCCGTGAGGCGGCCTTTTTTGTGTTGCGCCTCGGCGGCTTTTGCGCCTCCTCCGTCATGCAGATGCGCTTCTTCATTTTTGATTTCCGTCAATAAATCGACCATATGGCGCGTATTCTGTTCGAAAGCGGGGGAGTTGCGCTGAATGCGGGTTCCGAGAAGAGTGCTCATGTTCTCAGGTTATCCGAATCGGACGTGGCAGGGCCATCGGTTAGTCGTGAGTGCGGACGTGGCTGCGAACGAAATTTACAATTTCCTGGGTCGAAGTACCCGGGAGGAAGACCTCGGCGATGCCGGCCTTTTTCAAGGCGGGGATATCCGCTTCCGGAATAATTCCACCGACAAGCACGGTCACGTCTTCCATGTGTTTGGCGCGCAACAGGTCCATCAGATGAGGGCAGAGCGTGTTGTGCGCCCCGGAAAGAATGGAAAGCCCGATGACGTCCACATCTTCCTGTTCGGCGGCGGAGGCGATCATTTCGGGAGTCTGGCGCAGGCCGGTGTATATGACCTCCATGCCGGCGTCGCGCAGCGCACGGGCAATGATTTTGGCGCCACGGTCATGGCCATCGAGCCCAGGCTTGGCAATCAGTACACGGATTTTTCGTTCTGACATTTCCGGATAGGAATTTAACACAGAGACGCAGAGACACAGAGGGCACAGAGGGGAAACACGGCAGAGTTAAGGACATATGGCATTCACATGAACACAAAGGGCAAGAATCGCAGCCGGTGGCTCTGTTATGGCCAGTGCGGCAGCGGCGGGGTTTAAGAATTACGCCTCAATCTAAACTTTCGACGCGAACTTACGTAATGGCGACTTCCTCGTAGGCGCCGAACACCGAACGCAGGGCATCGCAGATTTCACCGAGAGTGGCGTACGCTTTGACCGCTTCGTAAATGTGCGGCATGAGGTTTTCGGTGCCTTGGGCGGCGCGCTTGAGCGCTTCGAGCCGGCGCCGCACTTCATCGTTCGAGCGCCCGGTGCGCAAGGTGCGCAGCCGTTCGGCCTGGCGCTGAGCGACAGTTTCGTCAATTTGCAAAACTTCGATGGGCTTCTCCTCGCTCACGTATTCGTTTACGCCGACGATGATTTTTTCTTTTCGATCCACAGCCTGCTGATAGCGGTAAGACGCTTCGGCAATTTCGCGCTGAGGGTAGGAACGTTCGATGGCCGCGACCATGCCGCCCAGCGCATCAATTTTACGAATGTATTCGCACGCACCCTGCTCGACCTCATTGGTCAGTGATTCGACAAAGTACGAACCGCCGAGCGGATCGACTGTATTTGTGACCCCGCTTTCATAGGCGATGATCTGCTGGGTTCGCAGCGCAAGCGTGGCCGCGAATTCCGTGGGAAGCGCCCAAGCTTCGTCGAGAGAGTTGGTGTGCAGCGACTGCGTGCCGCCCATGACGGCGGCAAGCGCTTGAATGGCGGTGCGCACCACGTTGTTGTAAGGCTGCTGCGCGGTGAGCGAGCAGCCCGCCGTCTGCGCGTGGAAGCGAAGCTTCCAGGATCGCCGATTTTTTGCGCCAAATCGTTCGCGCATGACGCTGTACCAGATGCGTCGCGCGGCGCGGTATTTGGCAATCTCTTCGAAGAAGTCGTTATGCGCATTGAAAAAGAACGACAAGCGCGGAGCAAAATCATCCACTGCGAGACCCCGCTGCACGCCGCGTTCGACATACTCGATGCCATCGCGCAGCGTGAAGGCCAGTTCCTGAATTGCGGTCGAGCCCGCTTCGCGGATGTGATAGCCGCTGATGGAGATCGGATTAAAACGAGGCGTCGCGCGCGCGCCGAATTCGAATGTATCGATGACCAGCCGCAGAGAGGGCTCCGGAGGATAGATGTACTCTTTCTGCGCGATGTATTCCTTGAGAATGTCATTCTGCAGCGTGCCAGAAAGCCGCTTCCAATCCGCACCCTGCTTTTCCGCTACAGCCAAATACATGGCCCAGATGACGGCCGCCGGGGAGTTGATGGTCATCGAGGTGGTGACGTCGCCGAGCGGAATGCCGTCGAAAAGGGCTTCCATATCCGCCAGGGAACTTATGGCCACGCCACACTTGCCGACCTCGCCGGTCGAGAGAGGGTGATCGGAGTCATAACCCATCAATGTTGGCAGGTCGAATGCCACAGAAAGGCCGGTCTGGCCCTGCGTCAGGAGATAGCGGAAGCGTGCATTGGTATCCTCGGCAGTGCCGAAGCCGGCGAACTGCCGCATCGTCCAAAGCCGCCCGCGATACATCGTTTCGTGAATGCCGCGCGTATACGGCGGCTCGCCGGGCGGGCCCAAATCGCGATGCGGGTCCCAGTTTTTGAGGTCCGCCGAGGTATAAAGCTGTCGAATGGGGTGCCCGGAGACCGTGGTGAAGCTCCGCGGATGGGCTCCGGCGGAGCGCCGGGCTTCGACTTCGGTGGACGGCTTTGCGGGGTTTTCGTCACTCATGGAGCTGTTTTCGCGTTGCTTTTCGGGCGCGCTGTGCGTCTTCTGCGCCTTGCGACGATTTCGCCCGGAATTCTATTGTAGGCCCGCCTTCACGCGCAGCAAAGCACCCGTGATGGGATGCGCTCCCGTCGCGGCCTACCGTTGTCCTCCCGAACCCAGCCGCGGTTATTGCGGATGGCGGTGAGGAATCTGCTTTTAGCTTTGTTGTTCCGGTGAATCGACAGTATTAAGGCCGGAGGGATTGGCTAATTTGCGAGGATTGTGTCGCGTCGGCCGCGCAGGATTTTAAATCCGCGAGGACGTCGGCCGGCTTCCACTCGTTGCCGTTATAGGTCTTATAAATACGGCCATCGGGTGAAATAATGGCCGTATCCATGGAATGCGTGATCTGCCCCTGTTCCTGAGTTACAAACACGTTGAAGAAGCTGGTCACCTTGCTTTTTTCCGCAGCCGGTATCGTCGCGAATTCCCAATGCGCGAAGGTCCGCGGTCCGCGATCGGCGATAAATGCCTTGGCATAGTTCCGCAGCACCTTGGGCGTGTCGTATGCCGAGTCGAAGCTGATGCTCAGCAAATGCGTTTTGGCATAAACATCGGGCGAGTTTACGAGCTGCTTTTCAATTTCCGCGAAATTGTGGCTCATCAGCGGGCAATAATCGGGCAGAGGGCATCGCGTATAGATGAACGTGAGCAAAACCGCCTTGCCGCGATATTCCGCGAAGTGAACGCGTTTGCCATCTTGATTTACAAGAGCAAAGTCGGGCACCGGCTGATTTTGACCGGAAGGCGTTACCTGCGCCCCGGGCGCGCTTTTCCCGTCCGACTTTTTAACTACGACGATGTTTTCGAGATGTATTTCGCCAGGGGTCACCACGACATCGGCGGTGATCTGATCGCCCGGCGAGAGTTGGTCGAGACTTTGCGCGGTCGCAACGGGGTAGGGCATCGCCATGGCCGCCATGAAGCCGGGGATCTCTTTGTGATCCACTACAAGGCGGTTCTGCGCTTTATCCACCTGCACAACTGTGCCCTGTAAGTGGTAACGGCGCACGCCGTTTGCGTTTCTTCCCTGGCACGCAGCGGCTGCGAGGGTCAGAACCAATGCCGCTATGAACAGCGAGCGCGTGTTACGAGTCCTCGGTTTCGCGGATCGGTTCATCGTCGGCATATTTCTACTGATAACAGGAGCGGGCCTCACGCGCAAGCGGCGCTCGGAATAAAGAACGGGGGGACTTTCTGGAATCCAAGCACACTGATCGCAAATCAGTGATTTCGTATGATCTCTACTGTGTCACGCGCCCGGCGAGTGCCTGATCGGGGTCAACGTGGCTCGTTTCCATCAGGGTGCCCATGGAACGTTCCATCTCTACCATGGCGTTCGCAAAGGCTGCATGCGCCTGTGCTTCCGCTAATTGAGCGTCCAACAGATTCCGCTGGGCGAGAATGACGTTGTAGGAAGTGGAAAGGCCCGCTGCCAGCTTCTTTTTTTCCGCATCCAGAGATTGCCTGCTGAACTCCACCGCGGAAGCGGCTGCCGCGGCTTCCGCTTTGGCCTGTATGAGTCTGATATTCGCGGAGCGGACTTCGACGGAGATCTGATTTTCCGTCCTTTGCAGGGTTACCTCGGATTGCTGCTCCAGAAGCCTGGCGCGAATATTGTCGGCAGTGGCGGAGCGATTCTTGATAGGAATCGTGAGATTGAAACCAATCGTGTATTCGGGATACTGCACGTGAATAAGCTGATTCAATTCCTGCGCCAGGCCTCCCCGAACGACGAGGGGCAGGGAACCCGGAACCGCAATCAACTGATTTCCTGAGAGACCGGCGGTAGCGAACAGTCCGAATATATTGAATGTGGGCTTGAGAAAGTTGTGCGTGGCCTTGACCGCAACCTGATTGGTCATAACGCTGGATTCCGCTTGCGGGACTTCGGGACGATTCTTTGCGGCAGTGGCAATGGCTTCGTCCAGAGGAAGAATAACGGCATCTTGAGGCTCCGGCAGGGGATCGGTGGCCACGATCTGGGCGTCTCCCAACGCATCCGTGATTTGTCTGCTGAAGAAGGTTTTCAGGACCAAGGCCTGCTGCTGGAGATTGGTCTGGGCCACGATTAAATTGCGCTGCGTCGAGGCCACCTGAGCTTGTGCGGAAACAACATCGAGAGGCGCCAGAGTTCCGATGTCGGCCTGTCTCTTATTGTCTTGATAGAGTTGCTGGGCCACTTCCAGGGCCTGCTGAGTGGCCTTGACTTGTTCCTGCGCGGAAACCAGATCCCAATAGCTGCTTTCGGCCTGGGCCAGAGTTGTATCGACCTGCTGCAAAAACCATTCGCGAACGAATCGCACGTTGTTGCGTGCCACAGTCTGAAATCGCCGATTGAAAGCCCGGCCAAAGCCATTGGTCATTTGCTGCACGGCAGTAACGGTCATTCTGGTAATGACGTCGGGATTGTAAATGAGTGATTGCTGGGTACTGCTTTGCCGCTGGTTGGCGACATCGACGCTGAAACTCGTTCCTGTGGTGAAGGATTGCACCCATCCGAACGACAAGAACGTGGTATTCGTGGTAACGACAGGCGACCCTGCCACGATGATGGTGTTCAAGGGGCTCGAAGTGCGATCCAAGCTAAAGTCGACTGTGAAAGCCGGATCAAATGAACCGCGCGGCTGTATGCTGAGCGATCGCGTGGCGCCGGAGATGGAACCGACGCCGCCAATGCCGCCAAATGCGCCTCCGCCGGCGCCCACCCCCGCCCCAATCGCCGACGCGAAGAGCGGGTTCGGAATCGTGGCCCCCACTGAATCCACACCGCGGGCGGCCTGTCCTGATTTGGCCCGAAGCAGGTCCGCCTGGGCCGAATAATTAAAATAGCGGTCGACGGCAAGATCGAGATTATTTTCCACGACTGCGGCGGCGAGTTGGGTAAGCGATAGCTCGATTTTGCCGTCGCGAATCATCTGCTCCAGAGATTTTGGATTCGTCAGGTCGGCCGGCGGAACGGGATGGGATTTATAAAGAAACAATAGATTGGGGAAGCCCTTAGGATCTGCGCTGTAATCTGTGATCTTCGACGCGGAGCTTTGCGCCGAAGAACTGACCGATGCAAGCAGCAGGCCGATGAGAACGACGGCAATCCGGAACGGAGCTCGAGTCGAGATCGACCTCCAAGACAATTTGGTGTTATCGCAAGGAATGCGAAAAATCATCATTTACTGACTATTCCCCAAGTTCGATCCCTTATTGAAAGAAGGAGCGGGCATTCTGGTGATCGTGCCGCTCACCGCATCACTGAAGCTGATTCCATTGCGGTCGAGCGTGGCGCCCCGCGCTTCATCGATGGCCACCAGAGATTTGGCATAGGCGTCGGCGGCTTGTATTTCGGCGTATTGCGCAGTCGTGAGATCGCGCTGCCGCAGGACGACGTTATAGAAAGTCGAAGCTCCAACTGCCAGCTTCTTTTGCTCCGCATCCAGGGATTGTTGCGCGAGGCTCACCGCCTGATGGGCCGCCTCTTCCTGTGCCTTGCCCTGCACCAGCCCAATCATGGCCTGACGGATGGAGATTTCGGCCTGATTGCGCAGGGCCTGCAAGCTGATCTGGCTCTGTTGCAACTCGAATTGTGCCCGCAGGTTATCCGCCTGGGCGGCGCGGTTTTTCAGGGGGAGGGTCAAGGAGAAGCCAATGGACTCTTCGGGGAACGTGCCCTGAGCCATTTGCATCAGCGATCCAGCCGTTCCCGCCGGCACAACGGTACCGGGCGCAAGGCCGGTTGTGTTGCAGGTTGTTCTCGCGGTGACGATGCAATTGCCCTGCAGGCCGGCGGCAGCATATTGTCCAAAGACGTTTCCCGTGGGCAGGAGGTTATTAGCTGTGTACTGAGTGGAAATTTCCTCGTTCTGGACATTCATCTGCGCAGTCTTCAGGTCGGGGCGGTTGCGGTAGGCATCAGCCAGAGCTTCCTGGATGGAAGGAATATCGCTATCACGCGGCTCCGGCAGGGGATCGGTAGTGACAATTTGGGTGGACTCCAAATCGGCATCGATGCGCTTGGCGAGCAGATTTTTTAACGTGATTTCCTGAATTTGCAGATTGGTCCGGGCAACCACGAGATCGCGCTGGCTGGCGGCGACGGCTGATTGGGCCGAAACCACATCGAGCGGCGCCAGCGCGCCGACTTCCGCTTGCCTCTTGCTGTCCTCATAGAGACGTTGCGCCGTGGCGAGAGATTGCTCCGCGACCTTAACGTTTGCCTGGAATTGAGCCATGTCCCAGTAGGCGTTCTCGACCTGAGTAATGGTTTGTTGCAGTTGGTTCTGGAAAATGGCGCCGGAAACGTTCTCGTTGTTGCGTGCAACCAGCAGGAAGCGCCGGTTCGACTTCAGGCCAAAACCGCTCAGCAGAGGCTGGTTAAATCCCATGGACATGCGGGTGGCCACGTCGGGATTGAAGAGCAGGCTCTGCTGTGTGGACGATGCGCGCAAACCGTTGAGGCTGACAAAAAAGCTCGTGCCGGTCGGCAGGAGTTGGGTGTAGCTGCCGCTATGCGAAGTAGAGTACCCGGTAACGGCCGGAACGCCGGCGACCACGAGGGTGTTCAGAGGCTCCGAAGTGCGGTCCCAGCTGAAGTTGTAGTTGATCGTGGGATCAAACGTGCCCACGGGAGGGATGTTGACGGCGCCGCCGCCGCCGCTGATTCCTCCTGCGTTGCCGATGCCTCCTCCAGCGACGGCCGTGCTGACGCCGACGCCGAGAGCCCCTGCAGTGAGGCCCAGGGGGATGGTCGCTCCGGAAAATCCGCGGGCGGCTGATCCCGATGAAGCCCGCAGAACATCGGTTTGAGACATGGGTACGATTTGGCGCTCAACGGCAACATCGAGGTTATTCTCGATCGCGAGCGCCAGCGCATCGGCCATGGAGATCTCGAGCTTGCCGTCGTGAATCAGTTCCTTCAGGCGGGGCGAGTTTTCCAGGGAGATCGGAGGAATCGCCTGCTGCTTGTAAGGAGCGGTGAAATGCGTAAACCAACCCGGTCCCTTGGAATAATCGCGGACGAATGCATTGTCTCGAGGAGCCTGGCCGCACAACCGCGGCGGCACCAGGCCAAGCAGGAAAAGGATTCCCGCAACTCCAGACATGATGAGGCTTCTCCTCATTTCCAACCCTCCCACCGTTGCGTGATAGTTCACCTCTGCAACTTATTCTGTCAGCGCACTCAACTGCTGCGGTCGCTCGGGCGGCCCATTTCCCCCGAAGTTCCTGATTTGCAGCGAACTTCGAGTGCACCACGCCACGCCGCTCAATAGTTCCAACGTCTATGTGTAACGTCCGGCCGCTCCGAAATGTTTCACAATTGTGGCTCGTCTTTAACGAGATTCCGATGCGCAGGGGGGCGCGGCTTTCGAAAGACTTGCCTGGGCGGCAGGCAAGTCTACAGCGCCGCTCCGGCTTTGACAACGCGACTCTCGGCCTATCGCGCATGTACCTGCGTTACGATATCGAACCAAGAAGATGCACAATATCAAGCTGACAATTGCCTACGACGGCACCGATTATCGGGGCTGGCAGATGCAGCCGGGCCAGCCCACGATACAAGGCACGCTTGGAGAAGTGCTGCAGCAGTTGACGCAGCAACGGCCGATCTTGCAAGGGGCTGGGCGCACCGACGCGGGTGTGCATGCCTGGGGACAGGTAGTCAGCTTCAAGACGCATTCCGAACTGACGCCGCAAGAGTTTCTCCGCGGTTGCAATGCGCTGCTTCCGCCAGCGATTCGGGTGAGGCAGGCCGAAGAGGTCGGCCCCAATTTTCACGCGCGCTGGATGGCCCGCGCGAAGACCTATACGTATTCCATTTATCGCGGCCCGGTCGTTCCGCCATTTCGCTGGCGCTACATTTTGCATGTTCCGCAGGAACTGGATTACGCAGCGATGGCTGAGGCTGCGCGGTTTTTCGAAGGCGAACACGATTTCACATCGTTTTCGGCGTCCACCGGTTCAGAAGAAGAGGACCGCGAGCGAACCATGGTGCGGTGCATCTTTCGCTCTGAGATCGTCAAAGGAGAGAACGGCTGGGGCCGTGCCATAGAGCCTTCAAACCGTGATCGTACGCCATGCGATGAGGAATGGACCTACTGTGTTCGCGGCAGCTCGTTTTTGCGCTACATGGTGAGAAAAATTGTCGGCACTCTGATATGGGTGGGTCGCGGACGGCTCGCAGCGGCAGAAATTCCGCGGTTGCTTGAAAAGCGTGATCGCGCCTGTTCGGGGCCTACCGCACCGCCTCAGGGTCTGTGCCTGCAATCGGTTGAATATCCGGATCCCACGGCGTCGCTGATCGACAACATTGAAGAGTGAGGCGGCGCGACTCCGGCGATTCCGGGATCAATGCGTGACGAAGGTTACGCGAGGGACGCATAGGCGGGCGGCTTCGAGTAAAATACGGTTAGAATACAAACCGGTACACCCGGCAGGAGAAATCAGAATCCAATGGGCGATACACCCGACGCAGCGCAAAAAGTCACCGCGAGCACGCAGGCAACAGCTACCGCGGCCTCGGTTGCGGAAGAGACCGCACCCGCGGTGACCAAGGTAAAAATTCGAAAGCACCGGCAGCGCTCGTGCGATGAAAAGGACGCCAAGGGCAAGCTCTGTGCCGGCCATTTGAAGCGATGGTACGACTATCCCAAAGACGTCGAACGCCTCGTCGGGCCTAAGGCGGAAATCTATCGCTGCGAATTCTGCAAGACGCTGTATCGCCCGGATCCCGAGCAGTTGCCGCACAGCTTCACGTTGCGATACTAAGGGCCGTTCGGCGCAGCGTAGCTTCGGTTGGGCGCTGGCGTTGCGGAAGAAGACCTGAGTTGAGTTATCGCCATGAGCTCAGAACTGATCTACGACTGGAACAAGGTCGGCCCGATTCAGTTCGACACGCGCCGGAAAGTCACGCTGGACGACGAGACTCTGCGTGATGGTTTGCAGAATCCCTCCGTAATCGATCCTTCCATCGAAGAAAAAATCGAGATTCTCCACCTGATGGAGGCTCTTGGAATTGAAATGGTGAATATCGGCTTGCCGGGCGCGGGGCCGCGCGCCTATGCCGATACGAAAGCGCTCGCGAAGGAAATTGTCGGTTCGCGCATGAGAATCAGGCCAAATTGCGCGGCACGGACACACGAGAATGACATTCGGCCCATCGCGGAAATTTCGCAAAGCGCGGGAATTTCCATCGAGGCCTCGACATTTCTTGGTTCGAGTCCCATACGACGGCTGGTGGAAGACTGGACGGTCGATCATCTGCAGCGCACGGTCGAACAGGCGGTCACGTTTGCGGTGCGGCAGGGGTTGCCGGCCATGTTCGTTACCGAAGACACGATTCGCACCGATCCCGAGACGATCGAGCGGCTTTATTCCACGGCCATCCGGTGTGGCGCCAAGTCCGTGGTTCTCTGCGACACAGTGGGCCACGCCACGCCATTCGGGGCTTACAGCCTGGTGCAATTCGTTTGCGAAAAGGTCATAGCGCCGATAGGAGTGCCAGTTCGCGTCGATTGGCACGGGCACTGCGACCGGGGGCTGGCAATCGCGAATTCGCTCGCGGCCATTCTTGCCGGCGCCGATCAGGTGCACGCGGCGGCCAATTCGCTGGGCGAACGCGTCGGGAATACGCCGATGGAATTGATGCTCGTCAACCTGCGGCTGCTCGGGCTGATCGACCGCGATCTCTCGCAACTGAAGCGCTATTGCGAAACCGTAGCCCGGGCGACCGGCATTCCGATTCCGCCGAATTATCCAGTCGTGGGCCGGGATGCATTCCGGACTGCCACGGGAGTGCATGCAGCGGCCATCATAAAAGCGTTCAGGAAATCCGATACCATGCTGGCGAATACGGTTTATAGCGGCGTGCCTTCGCATCTCTTCGGCCTGGAACAGATTATTGAGATAGGCCCGTTGAGTGGCCGGTCGAACGTGCAATACTGGCTCGAGCAGCATGACATTCCTGTTACGGAAGAACTTGTCTTGCGCATCTTCGATACGGCCAAAAAGGCCTCTCGCGTCTTAACGGATGAGGAGATTCTGGCGCTCTGCATGCCCGCGTAGCGATCGAAAAATGAAGAACCGGACTTTCTTGCTCGTTATCCTCTGGGGCTCTGGAGCCGTTTTTTTTCAGTGCAGGCTCGCAGGTTAGGGCGAATGCGCGGCTCGCCCATACGGCCGAAGCGGGTTATGACTTGGGGCCTTGTGTGCGTTATGCTCTCGGCCATGGGCGTGCTCTCGACCCGCAACACAGTTCGCGCCAGCCGCGCTTCCGCGGCAGCAATTACGACCGATCCCCGCGTGCGGCAGGCATTGGCGAAGCTTGCGACCGAGGTCCCGGTGGTGACCGAAGATCAGATCCGCATCACAGAAATTCCGGCGCCGAGCTTTCGCGAATCTCTGCGGGGAACACACCTGGCGAAATTATTCGCGGATGCCGGCCTGAAGGTGCATTCAGATCAGGCGGGAAATGTGATTGGCGAGCGCCCCGGCAGCGCCAAAGGCGAGTTCGTTATCGTCACGGCCCACCTGGACACGGTTTTTCCGGCAGGCACGGAGGTACAGGTGCGGCGCGAGGGAAACAAGCTTTTTGCACCAGGGATTTCTGACAACGGCGCAGGCCTCGCCACCTTGCCAGCGCTTGCGCGGATCATGCGCGATGCCAAGCTCGACACGCGCAGTTCGATTCTTTTTGTGGCCGACGTCGGCGAAGAAGGAGAAGGGAACCTTCGCGGCATTCGCAAACTGGTGGAGAGCTACCGCAAACAGCTTCGGTATGTGATTGCGGTGGACGGCGCGTCCATCGACTATGTGACCACGGCTGCTCTCGCTTCGCGCCGCGTGGAGATCACCATTATCGGTCCAGGCGGCCACAGTTGGTCTGATTTTGGCGTGCCCAACCCGATCAATGCGCTGGCCCGCGGCATAGCGCTTTTCCTGAAAACGCCCACACCCGACAGCCCCCGGACGACGTTTAACGTCGGCAGCATTGAGGGCGGCACGTCGGTGAATTCGATCCCCGCCAAAGCTTCGATCAAAGTCGATCTGCGCTCCGAGGCCGAGTCCGAAATCCTCAAACTGGAAGCCGCCTTACGGCGTTCGATCCAGTTGGGTGTTGACGAAGAGATGCAGGCTGCCCGCGAACATGGCGTTACAAGTGGCCCGGGATTATCTATCGATACGAAGGTGCTGGGGGTGCGGCCCGGAGGCGAGTTGGCGGAAAATTCGCCGCTTCTGGCCGCGGTGCAGGCGGCGGACGACTATCTCGGCAATCGGGCGCGCATCGAGCGATCTTCCACAGACGCGAATATTCCCCTGTCGGTGGGCATACCGGCGATTGCCATCGGCGCCGGAGGCACCTCCGGCGGCGCGCACTCGTTGCAGGAGTGGTACGATCCCACCGGCCGTGAGATCGGCATGCAGCGCGTGCTGCTCACGCTGCTGCAAGTCGCCGGCCTCAACCCGCCGAGCGACTAATCCTCGCCCGTGTACCTCGCAACTTGCTGAAGCGTTGTTGGTCTGCTCCCTTGGAGCGACTGGCGACATTGCAATAACTTGCAGAGAAACAGAAGCGGTATATCCAGAAGATTGCGAGCGTACCGGTTACATTAGAGCGAAGTAACTGTATTCATAATACGGACAGGATGGCGACGGACTTGCTTCAGCCCTTCCGAGAATGGTTTTTTGAATATGCGTCGCCATGCCACGCCTGTTCTCGGTGCGCTTGCCTCGGTGGTTCTTCTTTCACTGATATCCTGCACCGCAGCACACGCTGACGAAGCGACCTTCTATTTCGACGGAACCCTGGGAACGTCACTGGGATTCCCAGGGGTGCAAATAGGCGACCACTTCTCGGGCTCCTTTTCCTACAACCTGAACGAATTACCCTATTATTCGATCCCCGAGACTTTCGACGTGTCCGGGTATCCCAATTTTCAGCAGGATTTCCTGGTGGACAGCTTTACGGCCACCATAGGAAATCTCACGTTTTCCGTCTCCAATCCCATCCTGGACTATCACAGCGATCAGGTGATGCAGTGGTACGTAATTTTTGGTGAAGTCGCACCCGGACTATACATGGACGCCTCCATGGTGGGATGCCACGACTGCCTGCCGAGCCCCGGACTCCTTCCTGAACTCTCTCTCGATCATTTCGTTTTCTCGGATTTTCTGCTGAACGACATTGCTAGGCCGAGACTGTACACTTACGACGGCAATCATATCGATGTCGGAGGTTTTCTAACGAATCTTCACAGAGTGCCTGAACCACCAGCGATTCTGCTGCTATTGTCTGGCATCGGTATAGGGCTCCTGTTTGCGAGGAAGATAACCACCGCGAAGGCAAGCGACTGCCCCTCAACCAATAGACAAATGTCACCAATGCGGTCCAGATAGCTGCGACACAGAGAGCCAAAAAAGATATAAGGGGTTAGCGCCAATCCAGAGGCCTGGCGCTCTCGCGAAAACAGCATACGTCCATGGGTCGCAAACTCAAAGCCGATCTGCTGCTGATTAGCTGCACGCTGATCTGGGGAGCAACTTTCGTTCTGGTGAAAGATGCCCTGGCTGCCGCGTCGGTATTTGTCTTTTTGGCGCTGCGTTTTCTGCTCGCTACGGCAGTCTTGTTTTTGATGTACGGCCGTGAACTCAGCAAAGCCGGCGCGAGCGGAATGCGCGCCGGGGCCATCATCGGATGCTGCATGTTTGGCGGATACGCATTTCAGACAGCAGGGCTGGCGCTGACCACTCCTTCGAAGGCGGCCTTCATTACCGGTTTCTTTGTGGTGCTTGTGCCGGTTTTGCTGGCTTTCTTTGGCGCGCGGCGAGTGCAGTTGTGGTTATGGGTGGGCGCGCTCGCGGCCTTTGCGGGACTCTACTTTCTCGCCGTGCCGCCCTCGGGATTGGCAACCCTGAACCGCGGCGATCTGCTGGTTCTCGGGTGTGCATTGATGTTTGCGCTGCACGTCATCACCATTGGCCATTACACCGTGCATTATTCCGCTGGGGCTCTCACCCTGATTCAGGTGGCCGTGACGGCGCTGTTTACATGTTTGTGCGTTCCGATTTTTGCGCTGGCCGGGCTCGACAAGCCGCGTATCGCCTGGACGTCCGGTCTCGTCGTGGCGGTGCTGGTCACGGGAATTTTCGCCACCGCGCTGGCCTTTTCGGTGCAGGTTTGGGCGCAGCAGTATACGAGCGCAAATCACGCGGCGATCATTTTTACGTTGGAGCCCGTATTCGCCGGACTGACTTCATTCGCGTTTTATCACGAACGGCTCGGCGCACGTGCGTTGGCAGGTGCGGCCCTGATTTTGGCCGGAATTCTTATTGCCGAGCTGTTGGGACCCGCTCCGGCGGCAGAGTCGTCGCTTCCGCCCGTGGAACGCGTGCAGGCGTAACCACGAGGGCGCAGGGTTCACCACGTCATCAGGCTTGCGAAGAAGGCCACACACTTGAAAGGCGAAAGGCAGGTTCCTGACTGCGCTACGCTCCATTCGGAATGACAGCGAAGGCGGTAGGCTCTCCGGGATAAGCGAAAGTCAAAGAGTAAAGCTCGTATAAAGCGACGTGCGGATCGCGTTGGTGAACAGGCGATCAGCCCAATAGCGCGAGAAGCGCCAGCCAATTTCCAGGCGGTTGCCGGTCTTTTTGAATCGGTGCGACACTTGCGAATCGAACTCGCTGCCGTAGTGCACGCGAGGAAAGTCGGAGTGATAGTCGTAGTAGATGAGCGTGATCTGCCCAATCAATGGAAGCGGACCCGTCGCGTTCAGGTAACGCGCTTGGAGTCCGCTGCCCGCAGGAATACTGGGATTATTAAAAAATAAGTCCGTGAAGCCATTGCGCGGCGGAGCGAGCGGCGTCGTCAACAAGTCCGTACTGCTTCTGCCAGCCAGGAGGGCGCAGGCAATCTTCACCTCGACGCCACGCCATCCAGGTCCGAACTCACCGAGATAATAGTTGGCGTCCACGCGATACGGATTTGTGCCGTAGTTCATCTGCTTGGCAAACTCGGCCGTGTAGAGAACGCTCCAACGCGGGCTCAACCGATAAGGGCCCGTTGCGCGCAAGCCATAGGTCTGGGTAGACAACGAAAACTGAGGCGGCGAAAGATAGTCGAGCAGCAGGGTATAGAGAGAGAGGTTGACCTGATCATGTCTGGCCCACGCAAGGTTTGCCACATGCGTGTGCATGGGTGGGTGGCCGTCGATGGCGTCATAGCCTACCTCACGGTTGAAGCGGCCGATAAACGCGTAGGTAAAAGAAAAATCGTGCGGCAGATCGGTATCGAACTTGACGGAGTCAAAGCTGCCGTGCACCTGGCGCCAGAAGGAGTTACTCAGAAAGCGCCCGTCATTCAAAGTCATCTCCTGACGTCCGGCGCGCAGCTCGACGTGTTTGTGATCAAAGGTGTGGCGCCACCTTACAAAGCCCTGGTTCAGTTCGAGGCTTCTGGGATCCAAGATCGCGGGACGATCAGGCCGGCGAAGCGATGGCAGGGTGGGATCATTAAAATCGGCCGGGCCGGTGATGATCACAGCTTCACCCTGTGCAAAAAGGCTAAAGCCGCGAAATGACGGTGTTTCGTAGCCGAGCGCCAGCCTCAGCGTCGGCGCATAAGCAGGAGCCGTAAATGGGGGGCCGTCCTGTTCGAACGCTTCAAAACGAAAACGAGCTTCCCCGGATATGCTTCCGCGTTTCAGCCATTGCCAGGGTGAACTCGGCCTCGCTTCCGGCGCCTGGTCCTGTGCGAGGACTGTGGGGGAAGCGAGTGCGAGTGAGGTGGTGACAAAACAAATAGCAATAAACTTCGAACTACGCCACGACCCCATCGTGGTTCGCGTTCCACCTCGGCAAGAACTTAAATCTTCAATCGATTGAATGCCCGCGCCGGTCGAGGCGGAGGCTACAACAAAACCCAGGCCAATTCAATGAACGCGCAGAAGCGGCCGGTTTAGGCGGCCTACTGCGTGAAATCCACCGGCTGATAGAGATTCGCCTGAGGATGGTGACGCTGCTCGTATGCCGTGATGTCGGATTCGTGTTTCAGCGTCAAGCCGATATCGTCGAGGCCCTCGAGCAGGACGGTTTTGCGGAAATCGTCCATATCGAAGTGATATTTGAGTCCCTGCGCGTCGCTGACAGTCTGATTCGGAAGATCAGCAGTTAACTTATAGCCCTCGTTGGCTTCCGCGCGGCGAAAGAGTTCGTCCACTTCTTTATCCGGCAAGGTGATGGGCAGGATGCCATTCTTGAAGCAATTGTTGTAGAAGATATCCGCAAAACTTGGCGCAATAATCACGCGGAAGCCGTAATCAAGGATTGCCCAGGGAGCATGCTCGCGGCTCGAACCGCATCCGAAATTGGCGCGGGCCAGCAGCACGGATGCGCCGCGATAGCGGGGGAGATTCAGGACAAAATCAGGATTCGGAACCTCGCCGGGCAAATAGCGCCAATCATAAAAGAGGATGCGCCCGAAACCCTGGCGCGTAAGCGCTTTCAGGAATTGCTTCGGAACCATCTGGTCCGTGTCGACGTTGACGCGATCGAGGGGCAGGACCAGGCCGGTGTGGGTTGAGATCGGCTGCATGATTTACTCGGTGACGTCCACGCCAAGTTCGCGGACGTCCACAAAATGGCCGGCAAGCGCGGCGGCAGCCGCCATGATTGGGCTGACGAGATGTGTGCGGCTGCCCTTTCCCTGACGCCCCTCGAAGTTGCGATTCGATGTGCTGGCACTGCGTTCGCCCGCAGGCAATACGTCTTCATTCATACCGATGCACATGCTGCAACCGGCGTCGCGCCATTCGAATCCCGCATCGCGGAAGATGCGGTCGAGGCCTTCTTCCTCGGCCTTGGCTTTCACCATGCGCGAGCCAGGCACGATGAGTGCCGCCTTGAGCGTGCGCGCTACGTGCTTACCGCGCACCAGGCGCGCGGCCGCGCGCAGGTCTTCCAGGCGCGAATTGGTACATGAACCAATGAAAACGCGGTCCACGGGAATATCAACGATGGGCGTTCCGGGACGCAAAGCCATATATTCCAGGGCGCGAACGGCTGCTTTCTGCTCATCGGGGTCGCGGAATGAATTCGGATCGGGGACGCGATCGGTCACGCCGGTGACCATCCCTGGATTGGTGCCCCAGGTCACCTGCGGAGCGATTTTCGTGGCATCCAGTTCAACGGTCTTGTCGAATTTGGCGCCATGGTCGCTGGGCAGAGACATCCACTGATCCACTATCTGGTGGAACTCGCGCCCGCGCGGCACAAAGGGGCGGCCCTCCAAATATTCGAACGTGGTTTGATCGGGGGCGACCATGCCGGCGCGCGCGCCACCTTCGATGGTCATGTTGCAGATGGTCATGCGGGCGTCCATGGAAAGCGAAGAGATCGTGTCGCCCGCGTATTCGATAACATGGCCGGTGCCGCCGGAAATGCCGATCTTTCCGATAAGCGTGAGAATCAGGTCCTTCGACGAGACGCCCTTGGGACGCCTGCCGTTGAACTTTACGAGCATCGTTTTCGAGCGATCCTGCTGCAGGCATTGCGTGGCCAGCACGTGCTCGACTTCGCTGGTTCCGATGCCAAACGCCAGGGCTCCGAAGGCGCCGTGCGTCGAGGTGTGGCTGTCGCCGCAAACGATGGTGAGACCGGGTTGGGTGATTCCGAGTTCGGGGCCGATGATGTGCACGATGCCTTGATTGCGGCTGAACATGTCGAACAGGTGCACACCGTGCTTTTTGCAATTGCGAGCGAGCGCCTCGAATTGCAGCCGCGCATTGTCATCGACGATGGGGAGTTCGCGGTTCTTTGTCGGCACCGAATGGTCCATTACGGCAAATGTCAGGTCGGGGCGACGAACCTTGCGGCCGGCGGCTTCAATTCCCGCAAAGGCTTGAGGCGAAGTGCCCTCGTGGACCAGATGCCGATCAATATAGATAAGGCTGGGTTCGCCGGGGACCTCCCGGACAAGATGCGATTCCCAGATTTTGTCGTACATCGTTCGGGGCGCCATATCGTCTGCATTCTAGCATATGGGCGGAGACAGACCGCGAATCTTGGGCAACGCAACGCTTGTGGGCCAGACGACAGCCGGAAACGCCGTTGCACACGCCGATTCGGCAGGAGGGGAGCATAAATCCAGCAGCGGGGCGGTGTTTGTCCTCAGGCAAGCGGGGCAAGGGATTTGCCGACCGCCCTGTATACGGATGCTATAATCGAGCATCCCATTTATGCCGTCATTTCAGCGGCCCCCGGGAGTTGTCATGCGCATTCAGTTAAGGGAATTGGCCAGTTGGGTTGGCAACCGAAAGTTAGTTGCCGGCTTGCTGGTTGCGTTGACCTTATGCATCGGCATTATCATTGGTACGGTTGTGTCTGGCCGGGTAAGCGCGACGCACGCTTTTTTGCCAAATGGAGCCACGCCGCTTGATCTGCCCAATCCGGTCTCTCTTTCCAACGCGTTTGGCGCCATCGTGGAGCGGGATGAGCCCGCGGTGGTGAACATCTCCACCACCCAAGTGATTGAGAGAAAAGGAGAGGGGCCGGGACATGGGGGAGGGGCGGACCCTTTTCACGATTTCTTTAACCGATTTTTCGACTCCCCGAATCAGGGTCCTGATGCCGAGCGAAGCCTGGGCTCCGGCATGATCGTAGATAAGAAGGGATTCATCCTAACGAACAACCACGTAATCGAGCAGGCCACAAAAATCCAGGTGCAGTTGAACGGGGCGCCTACGCTTTATACGGCAAAAGTGATCGGCGCCGACAAAGAGACTGACCTGGCAGTCATCAAGATCGAGGCCAACCGCGATCTGCCTATTGTGAAGCTTGGAAATTCGGGCGGCGTGCACGTGGGAGACTGGGTGCTGGCGATTGGCAGTCCTTTCGGACTGCAAGCTACAGTCACAGCCGGCATCATCAGCGCGAAAGACCGTGGGAACGTGGGCCGGCAGTTTCAGCACTTCCTGCAAACGGATGCGCCCATCAACCCCGGTAATTCCGGCGGGCCGCTGGTGGATATGAGCGGGAACGTGATCGGCATCAATACCGCCATCATGACAGGAGGGCGAGGGTATGAAGGTGTGGGGTTTGCGTTGCCCTCGAACATGGCCATTAACGTTTACAATCAACTCGTCGAGCGTGGAAAAGTGACGCGCGGTTCGATCGGTATTACTTTTACCGAAGAGCAGAGCAGCAATCCCATTGTCCTGCATGAACTCGGCGCTTCGAACGGCATGGTTTTGCAGTACGTGGAGCCCGACAGCCCCGCAGCGAAAGCGGGCATTGAGGCAGGTGATGTGGTTACCAGCGTAAACGGAAAAACCGTGAAGTCGGGCAGCGACTTGGTGGACCCGATTACGCAAACGCCGGTCGGGACAAAAGTGCACATCGTTTATATGCGTGGCGGCACTCAGCACGACGCCGAAGTGACAGTCGAAGATCGTGCCAAGCTCTTCCCCGACCGTGTGTCGAGCTTGAATGACGATCAGGTTCCGGCCCAGCCCGCTCAGGCTGCGCCAGCCGATTTCGGTTTGCGAGTCGATGACGTTGGCTCCAATGGGACGCGGCGCGCGGATTTTCGCGACAGCCGTGGCGCCGTGGTCTCTGAAGTCGATCCCGCAACGTTTGCCGAAGACGTCGGGTTTATGCGGGGAGACCTAATCCAGGAGATGAACCATCAGCGGGTCAATTCCGCTGCGGATTATCACAGGCTGGCTGGAGGGCTAAAAGCCGGACAGGATGTGGTGTTCAAGGTTCTCCGGCATGCGGACAACGAGCGCATGCTGACGGTCTTTCTGGCGGGTATCGTTCCCCAGTTGCACTGAAGTAGAATCAGGCTCGAACTTGATTTTGGTCATTAGGAAAATGCGCGTCGTCCAATCCTCAAAATGTACCGTGGCTTTGCTGTTGGCAGCGGCAGTTGCGCTGGCCGCGCCTGTATTTGCGAAGCCGCAGACTTCAAGCTCAGCAACGACAGCGAAAACGGCGCCCCTGAAGAAGACGGTGCCGCGCTCGCGTGTGGTGAGGAAACGGAAGCCTCGCCAGAGGGTGCAAACGGCGCCGACGGCGCAACGCATATCCGAGATTCAGTCCGCCCTAGCTGCGCAAGGCACCTACAAGGGGCAGCCGAACGGAAAGTGGGACGCCGCAACGATGCAGGCTATGCGCGACTTTCAGTCATCGCATGGGCTGACCGCTACGGGTAAGCTCGACGCGCTCACGTTACAGAAGCTCGGGCTCGGTTCGGAAATCGCCGGCCGTGCGGCGCCCGCGCCCTTGTCTCAGACGCGGGACGCGAACGAGTCCACCCCCCAGCAGACCCCATAGCTGTTGCACGACATTCGGAGGAGTTTATGGCCACCGCGGTTCGTCCTACGGTTTTCAAGAATTTCATCAATGGCGAATGGGTTGAGTCCGCGAGTGGACTGGCATTCGAGGATCATAACCCCGCAAACACGCGCGAATTGGTCGGGATGTTCCCGCGTTCAACGGCAGAGGACGTGGATGCTGCCGTGCGCGCCGCGGCGGAAGCCTTCCAATCGTGGCGGTTGGTGCCCGCACCAAAGCGCGCGGAGATTTTGTATCGCGCGGCGGAAGCGTTGGTGAGGAGAAAAGACGAACTTGCTCGCGACATGACTCGAGAGATGGGCAAGGTGCTTGCCGAGGCGCGGGGCGACGTCCAGGAAGCGATCGATATGACGTATTACATGGCCGGCGAAGGACGGCGTCTTTTCGGCCAAACCACGCCATCAGAATTGCCAAGCAAGTTTGCAATGTGCGCGCGGCAGCCGCTGGGCGTTTGCGCGATGATTACCCCATGGAATTTCCCAATGGCGATCCCGGCATGGAAGCTCATGCCCGCTTTGGTGTGCGGCAATACGGCCGTCATCAAGCCCGCCGAAGACACGCCGCTCTCGACCTACACTCTTGTCCAGATCCTGGCGGAGGCCGGTATCCCTCGCGGTGTTATTAACGTCGTGAATGGCACAGGTCCGGATGTGGGCGCCCCGCTTGTGAATCATCCATTGGTCGCGGCAGTGAGCTTCACCGGCTCGAGCGAAGTGGGCAGGCTCGTCAGCGAAACCTGCGCACCGAAGCTTCGGCCGTGTCATTTGGAGATGGGCGGCAAGAACATTCTGATCGTGCTGGAAGACGCGAATCTTGAACTGGCGATCGATGGAGCGATCTGGGGCGGTTTCGGTACTACGGGCCAGCGTTGCACCGCCGCCAGCCGGGTGGCCGTACACAAGAAAGTCTACAAGGAGTTTTTGCACCGATTCGTCGAGCGAGCCAAGTCATTGCGCGTGGGAGATGGACTCGACCCGGCAACGGATATGGGGCCGTGCATCAACGAGGAGCAACTCAATAAGGTGATGGAATACGTGGACATCGGGAAAACGGAAGACGCGAAATTGATGACAGGAGGGCGTCGTCTGGCGGACGGGCCGTATGCCAACGGTTGGTTTCACGAGGCCACGATTTTTGGCGATTGCGATCCCCGCATGCGGATTGCTCAGGAAGAGATTTTCGGGCCTGTGGTGGCCGTGCTTCCGATTGACGATTTCGATCAAGCCATAGAAATCGCGAATGATGTTCGTTATGGGCTTTCCGCTTCCATCTACACGCAAGACGTGAACCGCGCCTTTCAGGCCATGCGCGATTTACATACTGGAATTGTTTATGTCAACGCTCCCACGATTGGAGCCGAAATCCATTTGCCTTTCGGAGGCACCAAGGATACCGGGAATGGCCATCGGGAGGCAGGGAACGCCGCGCTGGATTTTTACTCCGAATGGAAGACACTCTACATCGACTATTCCAATCGCTTGCAGCGCGCCCAAATTGACAGCTAAAATAAAATGGTAAAATAATTGCGGGTAACTGCGCCTTTTGGCCGGGGAAACGACGATGGATTCGGTCCTTAGCTCAAAGCGGAATCAGCAGATTCTTGCCGATATCGTGCGGGCCTATGTGGCCACAGGTGAACCTGTCTCCAGCCGCGCCATCTCGAAATCGCACTCGGAGCAGCTCAGTTCGGCAAGTATTCGCAACGTTATGGCCGATCTCGAGGATGCCGGTTTGCTTTTCCAGCCCCATACCTCTGCCGGGCGCGTGCCGACGGCGGCGGCATATCGGTTTTTCGTTCAGCAGATTGCCGGGCAGGCTACCCTGAGCGACGAGGATAAAAGCTGGATTCACAAGCAGTTAGAGGATGCGACTACGGCCGAGGAGCTTACCGAGCGAGCCGGCCACATGCTGGCCGCCGTCTCGAAGGGCTTGGGCATTATTGTTATGCCGCCCTTGGCGCATACGGTTCTGGAGCATATCCGTTTTCTCCTGCTGCCCGATGGCAGGGTGGTAGTGGTGTTAATCTCGGCGGGCGGCGCCACGCGGGACAAAATATTGCGCCCTGAGCATGAGTTTACGCAAGCTGAACTCGACCGCACAGCGGACCACCTCAATCGGCATTACAACGGCTGGACTCTCGAGGCGATTCGGGCGGATCTTCTGGCCAAACTGGCATCGGAGAAGGAGCGCTACGGCAAACTTTTGCCGGTCGCGCTGGAACTCTGCGATCCGGCCGTTCTCGACGCGAATCACGGTCGTGAAATTTACGTCGAAGGTGCGGCGCAATTCGCGTCGGCGCCGGAACTCGCCGGGGCCGACTCGCTGCGGGAATTGCTCAGCGCGATTGAAGAGAAGAGCAGACTGGTGGCTATACTGAATGGCTGCATCGAGGCGCCTGAGCCCGTACACGTCCAGATTGGCGTGAAAGAGATCAACGGGGCGGGAGAACATTTGTCGGTGATAACGGCTCCGTACCTGGTGAGAGATCAGGGGCAGGGCTCGCTGGGGGTATTGGGACCCATGCGCATGCAATACGAGCGCGCGATTACCGCAATAGCGTATATGGCGCGCGCCTTCAGCGAAGCCATGAGCCGCGGCTAAATCCCTGGGTACCCTTTTCCACGCCGTATTACGGAGCGAAGTCAACAACAACGAGCGGACGCAACAAGCCTTCGACCATCTTTGAACGCAAGTAATCGATTTGCAGCGAAAAGCAAAGTCAGAAGCCATGGACAAACGCGATAATCGAGAAAAGGAACGGCAAGGCGAAGTGATTGAGTTTGCCTCTGGTTCCCAAAGCGCTCAGGACGCGGCTGACCCTCTGGCCGCCGAGAGTCCCGCCACCGCCGCTCTTGCCGAGCAGGTTGCCCGACTGCAGGCTGAAAAAGACGAGCTGACACAGACGATGGTGCGGCGACAGGCGGATTTTGAGAATTACCGCAAGCGCATCGATCGCGAGCGCCAGGAAGATCGGCGTCAGGGCACGCGAGGCGTAGTTGAGGATCTTCTGCCGGTGCTGGATGCTTTCGAACGGGCGCTCAAGGCGCATGACGACCCTGCGTACGAGGAGTATCGGAAAGGGCTCGAACTGATTTATCGGCAGCTTTGGGAGACGCTCGCAAAACATGGGCTGGAGCGAATTGCGGCTGCGGGCAAGCCATTTGATCCTTATTTTCATCAGGCCATCGAGCGCGTAGAGACGGACGAGTATCCGGACGGAACCGTTGTGGAGGTTTTGCAGGACGGATTTCTCCTTCATGGCCGCGTGCTGCGGCCGAGCGTGGTACGCGTTTCCCATAACGCGGGCCATGTCGGGGGCAGCAAATCGTCCGCCGCTCAGCGACACAGCAACTGATTTGGTTTTCCGCAATCCAATTTACCGAGTGCAGCCGGCACTTGATGCTGAGGAGAATAAGAGCGAAGCATGAGCCGTCAGACCAAACGTGATTATTACGAAATCCTGGGCGTGAGCCGCACAGCCGCGCAGGACGAGATTAAATCTGCTTACCGGAAGGCCGCCCTGAAATGGCATCCGGATCGCAATCCGGAGGAGAAAGAGGCCGCTGAAGGGAAGTTTCGCGAGGCAACAGAAGCATACAGCGTCCTTTCGGATGCGCAAAAGCGTGCAGCCTACGATCGTTATGGACACGCCGGCGTCTCCGGTGTTTCCACCGATGCCGGCTTCAATGCTTCGATATTTGAGGAATTCCAGGATATCTTCGGCGATTTTTTTGGGTTCGAGGATATTTTCGGACGCACCGGAGGCCGCGGCCGCTCACGCGTGCAGCGCGGCGCCGATTTGCGCTACGACATGGAACTGACGTTCGAAGAGGCCGCTGGCGGTGTCCAAACGAAGGTTCGCCTTCCACGGCAGGAACTCTGCGACGCCTGCAAAGGCACTGGCGCGAAGGCCGGCACCGGCCTCTCGACGTGCGAGACGTGCAAAGGCCGAGGACAACTGCACTACCAGCAAGGCTTCTTTTCGATTTCGCGCACGTGCCCGCAATGCCAGGGCGCGGGTCAGATGATCCGAGAAAAATGTCCGGAATGCCGTGGACGCGGCCGCGCGGAGCGGACACGTACCATTGAGGTGCGGATTCCGCCGGGCGTCGATTCACAAACACGCATCCGCGTGCCCAACGAAGGAGAGCCCGGGGCGAACGGAGCGCCTCCCGGCGACCTGTATATTGTTCTGGATGTCAAAGAGCATCCGTTTTTCGAGCGACGCGGAGCGGACCTTTATTGCACCGTGCCGGTGAGCATAGCGCAGGCCGCGCTCGGCGCCGAACTAAGTGTGCCCGGGCTCAACGGCGAAGAAAAAGTCATGATCCCGGAAGGAACACAAACCGGTTCCATAATTCGATTGAAAGGGAAAGGACTGCCGGATCCGCATGGAGGCGGCAAAGGCGATCTTTACGTAAATGTCCGCGTGATCACGCCCACGAAGCTGACGCGCGATCAGCGCGCCTTGCTGCAGCAATTGGATCAAATGCTCAAGGTTGAAAATCGGCCGGCCGAACGGAACTCGTCTTTCTTCGAAAAAGTAAAAGACATCTTCGGCTGAGACTTCCCCCGACCGGAGGTGAGGAGTGCGCCGGCGATTTTTTGTGGAGGCATTCTCCGGCGGAAAAGCCTGCCTCACCGGCGATGCCGCGCATCATCTGGGCCGCGTCCTGCGTGCCGAGCCAGGCCAAGTGTACGAATTGAGCGACGGCCATGCCGTCTTTGTCGGCCGTATCGACCGTCTTTCCCGCGATCGCATTGACTTCGAGTTGATCGAACCGGTCTCCTGTCCAACCAGCTGGCTCGACATCACGATGTTGATTGCGATTGTTAAATTCGATCGCTTCGAATGGGCGCTCGAGAAAGCGACCGAATTAGGTGTGAATACGGTTATCCCGGTAGCCGCGGAACGAAGCGACAAAGCATTGGTATCCGCAGCTCCGAAGCGAGCCGCTCGATGGCAGAAGATCCTGTTGGAATCGGCCCAGCAGGCCCGATGCCTGCGGCCGCCATCACTCAAAGCGCCGGAGCGGGCGTCGCCGGCGTTCGGCCGGGTTCCGGGCGTCATCAAACTTTTGTTTTCGGAACGTAGCACCGCTCCTCCAGTGCAAACTTTGATGCGCGAAGTTGCGTCTAAAATATGTAGAGAGACGCCGTCGCAGATGGCGCTGGCGGTCGGTCCCGAGGGCGGTTGGACTGATCAGGAATTTGCGGCGGCTTCAGCAGCGGGTTTCAAAGAAGCCTCGCTCGGCCAAAATATTCTCCGCACGGAAACCGCCGTAGTTGCTGGACTTGCCGCGGTCAGTTGTATCTCGGCGGTCGCAGGGTAGTCTCAAATCGTCAGCCGTGAGGCGCGCCGCGCAGCAGCTAAGGAGGCGGATTTTATTTGAACTTGCGCATCCGTGCATGCATCTGACGTATGGAAGTCTCCCGAACCCCTATTCCGGTATAACGATGCCGGCCGCTGGCGTATGGGGTTTGGGGCGTGGTATAAATGAGCGATCCACTCGAATCCATGGAGCAGACGGTTCACCCTAGTCCGCTACCTCCTCGCGAAGACCACGAACAAAAAGAGTTTTCGCGCGGACATGGCGAGCGCGAATCCGCTACCGGATTCCACCGCGAATTGCGCGTTTGGGCGCGAGACCTGGTCATCGCGCTGGGGCTGGCGATGATTATCATCGTGTTTTTCTACCAGCCGGTAAAAGTTGAGGGGACCAGCATGGCTCCGCTGCTGTCGGACCAGGAGCGCATTTTTATCAACAAGTTCGTCTACCATTTCGAGCCAATCGAACGCGGAGACGTGGTCGTTTTCTGGTATCCTCTCGACCGGACAAAATCATTTATCAAGCGGGTGGTCGGGTTGCCGGGTGACGAAGTGGAGATTCGAAAGGGGCACGTCTACATCAACGGCAAAAATTTGGACGAACCCTACGTTCCGTCACAATATATTGACACGGCGGCCTATGGTCCTGTACAGATACCGCACGATGAATATTTTGTGATGGGCGATCATCGCATCAGTTCCAATGACTCGCGCATCTTTGGGCCAGTGCCCTCGACATTTATTTATGGCAAGGCCGTATTTGCCTACTGGCCCTGGAATCAGTTCGGCTCGATTTCGTCTGTGAACGCGTCTGAAAACAGCCGTTAAACAGATCTGGGTCTGGCCATGAGGCTTTTGGGAGGAACCGCTGGCGGAAATATCGGTACGCCCTGCCGTTCTCGCGCTCGAGGACGGAAGAGTTTTTAGCGGGCGCGCCGCCGGCGCCGTCACACGGCGCGGCGGGGAAGTCGTTTTTAATACGAGTCTCACCGGCTATCAGGAAGTTTTCAGCGATCCCAGTTATTCCGGCCAGATTGTTTGTCTCACCTACCCGCACATCGGGAATGTGGGCACGAATGCGGATGATCAGGAATCTCAGCGTCCGTTCATCGAAGCGCTCGTGGTGCGGGAATTCTCTCCGCTGGCTTCCAACTGGCGATCCACCGAAACGGCGCAGCAGTATCTCGAGCGTCATCGCATTCCGGTAATTTGGGATCTGGATACGCGCGCTTTGGTGCGACACATCCGCAAAATGGGTGCGCTGCGCGGTATCGTCGCGACCGACGGAACGCCGGCCGAGCGGCTGGTCGAGGAAGCGCGCGCGGTGCCTTCGATGGGCGGCCTGGAATTGGCAAGCCGCGTCAGTTGCGAGAAACCATATCGGTGGGAAAAAGGTTCAATTCTGACTTCCGCGTCTCCAGACGAAAAGAGCGAAGCCAAAAAACAGGCGCGGCCGTTTCGCGTAGTGGCTTACGATTTCGGCATCAAACAAAACATTCTTCGCCTGCTGGTGGATGCGCAATGCGACGTGCAGATCGTCCCGGCACGGACTGCGGCAAAAGACGTCCTGGCGATGAAGCCTGATGGCGTCTTCCTTTCGAATGGGCCCGGGGATCCGGAGCCGATCAGTTATGGCGTGGAAAATATTCGAAAGCTGCTCGGCCAGGTGCCGATATTCGGCATATGCCTCGGCCACCAGCTCTGTGGCCTGGCACTGGGAGGACGCACGTACAAGCTGAAATTCGGCCACCACGGTTCGAATCACCCCGTTAAAAATATGAGTACCGGTCACGTGGAGATCACCGCGCAGAATCACGGATTCGCGGTCGACCCTGATTCGCTGCCCGCCAGCGAGGTGGAGATCACGCACGTCAACCTGAACGACTACACCAACGAAGGCATGCGGCACCGTTCGCTGCCGCTCTTCAGCGTGCAATATCATCCGGAGGCGTCTCCTGGCCCGCACGATTCGAATTATTTGTTCCGGCGGTTCACCGACATGATGGGTGAAAACCGTAAAAGCTGAATGCGAATGGCATCGCCATTGCGGCTGGCTCGCATTCGCGCTACGGTGTGTGCCCATTCAGGGTGTGGGATTAAAATCGTTCACTAATGCCGAAACGCACAGACATTAAAAAAATTCTGATCATCGGGTCTGGCCCGATTGTCATTGGTCAAGCATGCGAGTTTGACTATTCGGGAACGCAGGCCTGCAAGGCACTGCGCGCCGACGGGTACAAAGTCGTGCTGGTGAATTCAAACCCGGCTACGATCATGACCGATCCTGAACTCGCCAACCGAACTTACATCGAGCCGCTCACGCGGGAGATGCTTGAGCAGGTGATCGCGCGTGAGAAGCCGGACGCTCTGCTGCCGACCGTTGGCGGTCAGACGGGACTGAATCTCGCAGTTGAATTGGCTGAAACCGGAGTCCTGGAACGATACGGAGTCGAACTAATCGGCGCTTCGCTGCGGGCCATCAAGGTGGCCGAAGACCGGCTGCTATTCAAGGATGCTTGCCGGAAAATCGGCCTCGATATGCCGGCGTCAGCCGTTGTGAATAATGTTCAGGATGCGCTGCAGCTTGCCGATGAGCTGGGCTATCCGGTGGTGATTCGGCCGTCGTTCACGCTGGGCGGCACGGGCGGTTCGGTCGCGTACAACCGCGAAGAATTTTCCGAGGCGATCGCGTTGGCGCTTGATGCCAGCCCAGTGCACGAAGCATTGGTCGAGGAATCTGTGCTCGGCTGGAAGGAATTCGAACTCGAAGTCATGCGCGACGTCCGCGACAACTTCGTGGTCATCTGCTCGATCGAGAACTTCGATCCCATGGGAATTCACACCGGCGATTCCATCACCGTGGCGCCGGCACAGACGCTGACGGATAAGGAATATCAGCGCATGCGGGACGCCGCCGCCGCCATCATCCGCGAAGTCGGCGTGGAAACCGGCGGATCAAATATTCAATTTGCGGTTGAGCCTTCGACCGGGCGGATGGTCGTCATCGAGATGAATCCTCGGGTCTCGCGCAGTTCGGCGCTGGCGTCGAAGGCCACGGGCTTTCCGATCGCGAAGATCGCCGCGCGCCTTGCTGTCGGCATGACGCTGGACGAAATTCCCAACGACATTACAAAGAAGACGCCTTCGTGTTTCGAACCGACCATTGACTATGTAGTGGTGAAAATTCCGAAGTGGCAATTCGAGAAATTCCCAGGTGCGGATACCGTGCTTGGCACCCAGATGAAGTCTGTCGGCGAAGTCATGGCCATCGGGCGCACGTTTCAGGAAGCACTCTGCAAGGGGATTCGCGCTCTCGAACCGAGCGCGGCCTGGCGCCCCCCTAGCGAGGTGACAACGGCACTGCTCCGTGAGCGGCTGCACGTCCCGAATCCGGACCGGATTCACTGGCTTTTTGAGGCGCTGGAACGCGGCATGTCCCGTGAGGAAGTCTGCTCGCTCACGAAAATCGATCCCTGGTTTATTCAGCAGCTTGAACAGATGCTGGAGATTGATGCGCGTGTGAAAGCGGGATCGCTGCAAAGCATTCCTGGCGAATTGATGCTCGAATCGAAGCGTTCCGGCGCGAGCGACGAGGAGATTGCCAAGCTGTGGGATGTTGACTCACCGTCGGTGCGAAAACGGCGGCTCGAGCTGGGTGTGCGGCCGGTTTTCAAGCGCGTGGATACCTGCGCGGCTGAATTTGAGTCCTTCACTCCGTATCTTTACTCGACCTACGAGGAAGAAGACGAAGCGGATGTCTCCGAGCGGCCCAAGATTGCCATCCTCGGCAGCGGTCCTAACCGCATAGGTCAGGGAATTGAGTTCGACTACTGCTGTTGCCATGCGTCGTTTGCGCTGCGAGAAGATGGGTACGAGACGATCATGGTCAACTGCAATCCCGAGACCGTCTCGACCGACTACGACACGTCCGATCGCTTGTATTTCGAACCGCTGACCCTGGAGGACGTGCTCGCGGTCATGGATCGCGAACGGCCGGAGGGCGTCATCGTGCAATTCGGCGGTCAGACGCCGCTGAATCTCGCCCTCGATCTCAAAGCCAATGGCGTTCCGATTATCGGAACTCCGCCTGAGTCCATCGATCTGGCTGAGGATCGCCGCCGCTTTGGCCGGCTGCTCGAGGAATTGAAGATTCCACAGCCGCGCAACGCGACAGCGCACGAGCCGGAAGAGGCCGTGCGCGTGGCCAAAGAAATCGGACTGCCGGTTCTGGTCCGCCCAAGCTACGTGCTCGGCGGCCGCGCCATGGTGATCGCGTACGATCTGCAGACCGTGCGTGAATATGTGGCGCAAGCGGTGCTGATGGGGCCGTTGGCGAGCCAGGGAAGAACCGCGCGCCCGGTATTGATCGATCAATTCCTCGAGGAAGCTACGGAAGTCGACGTTGATGCGCTGGCCGACGGCGAAGGAGTCGTGATCGGCGGCATCATGGAGCACATTGAAGAAGCGGGCGTGCACTCCGGCGATTCTTCGTGTGTTTTGCCCCCGGTATCGCTGACCGCTTCGGCCCTGGCGCGCATTCGTGATTACACCAATCGCCTGGCGCGGGCGCTCGGCGTCATCGGTTTGATGAACGTGCAGTATGCGATTCAGCGCGACACCGTTTACGTGCTGGAAGTCAACCCGCGCGCCTCGCGCACTGTTCCTTACGTCAGCAAGGCCACAGGGGTGCCGCTGGCAAAAGTGGCCGCTCGACTAATGACCGGACGCAAACTGTCGTCCATGAGTTTGCCGTTGATCGAGACGAATGGAGTTGCCGAGCTTTGCGTCCGCGACTATCACGCCGTCAAGTCACCCGTGTTTCCGTTCAATAAGTTCCGCGGCGTGGATACGATTCTTGGCCCGGAGATGCGTTCCACCGGCGAGGTCATGGGAGTAGCCCCAAGCTTTGGCGAGGCCTTCGCCAAGGCGCAGCTTGCCGCCGGGCAGAAACTGCCCCGCAAGGGCACGATCTTCGTAAGCGTGAATGACCATGACAAGCGGCAGATTTTGCCGTTGGCCCGAGAGCTTTCCGATCTCGGATTTACACTCATGGGCACCAGAGGAACGGCGGCCGCGCTGAATGCCGCGGGAATCCCTGTTGAATCCGTCTATAAAGCCAATGAAGGCCGCCCGAATATCATTGACCTGGTGAAAACCGGGCGCGTCGATCTGATCATCAATACACCGCTCGGCCGCGAGTCGTTCTACGACGAAAAATCGATCCGCCGTGCCGCTGTGCGATACAGAGTGCCCTGCATCACCACGCTTTCGGCCGCGCAGGCTGCCGCGCGCGGCATCCGCGCCCTGATCGATCATTCGTTTGGCGTCAACGCGCTCCAGGACCTGCACGCGCCAAGCGCCGCCCAAACTCATCGCACTACGGCTGGCGATTAGATTCAGGCGATCAAATAGTCTGCGTGGCGGCTTTGCCCCGATTTGCCGGTAGGTTAAACTTTTACCATGAGATTCGAAGGAATTTTTGCCGCGCTTACGACGCCTTTCGCTGCCGATGGCGCGCTGGCGCTGGACAAATTTCGCGAGAACGTCGCCCGGTATAACCGCACACGTTTGAGCGGGTACGTGGTAGTTGGTTCGACCGGCGAATCGGTGCTGCTCACGTTTGACGAGGTCGCGCGCCTCTGGGAAACAGCGCGCGAGTCCGCGGCGCGGGGCAAGATCCTCATCGCCGGCGCAGGCGTGGACAGCACGAGCGACACAATCGCTCGCGCACAAAGGGCCGCAGAGCTGGGCTATGATGCGGTGCTCATCAAGACGCCGCACTACTTCAAAGCGCTGCTTACTCCCGCCGCGCTCGAGCGGCATTATCTGACCGTGGCCGACGCATCGCCCCTGCCGGTCTTGATCTATTCGATTCCACAGAATACCGGCATATCCATAACCGCCGATTGGGTTGCCCGGCTCGCCGAGCATCCCAATATCGTCGGTATAAAGGAAAGCTCCGGGAATGTACAACTCGCGGCGGAAATCGTGCGCCTATCCCCGCCGGAATTCAGAACGCTGGTCGGATCCGCGGCCACGCTCTTCCCGTCTTTGATTCTCGGCGCTGCCGGAGGCATTCTGGCCCTGGCGTGCTTTCTGCCGGAGCCGGCGATTGAGATTTATGAAGCTGCCCACGCAGGTAATGTCGCGCGGGCCGGCAGGATGCAGATGGCCTTGCTCGCGGCGTCGCGCAAAATCGCGGGCGAACTTGGTCCGACCGGGGTGAAATACGCGATGGATTGCGTTGGCTACTACGGCGGCGAGCCGCGCCCGCCGTTGCTGCCGTTAACCGACGCACAGAAGCAAACCGTGAAGTCTGTTCTGGCCGAATCGTTGGCTCGCCAGAAAGTGGGTACGGCTGGATAGAAACGACGAACCCCTGATTTCGTTGCGACCAGCCGGATTTGCGAGACATCCTATACCGAGTACGTGACTAAATTGCCGAAGCGTTTCCCGGCGTGTATCATGGCGGGCCTACCCTATGGAGTGTCACTGTATACGGGCAGTTGACGTCCCTGGCACCACGCCTCTTTATTCCTCCTATCTTCAGGATTTCGCGTCAGTTGCCGCCTTCTATTCGCATTCGCCGAGCTTTGCCTCAATCCAGCAAGTCGCTGGCGAAATACGGCCCGATCCGGCCGGGCGGCGAAAGATTGCCGAAATTCTCCGCGTACAGAACCGGACGTTTGGCAGCGACGCTTCCGTGGATGCCGCTCTCGACGCGTTTGCGTCCGGCGCCGTAGCGATCGTCACTGGCCAGCAGGTCGGCCTTTTCTCCGGCCCCAGTTACACCATCTATAAGGCGGCGACCGCGATTCGGGTCGCGGAGGAATTAAGGGCGGCCGGCATTGCGGCCGTGGCCATTTTCTGGCTCGCGACCGAAGACCACGACCTTGCCGAGATCAATCATTGTTTTTGGCCCTCACGCGAGGGCACCCAAAGGATCGACATCTCGTCATCCAATCATGAAGGAAGCCGCGCGGGCGACGTGCCCCTTGGCGATGCCGTTCGTGATGCTACCGAGCGGGCTACCGCGAACCTTGAAGGTCCGGCCGCCGATCAGATCCGCAGCGCTCTTGCGCAGTCGTACTCGCCTTCCGATACGTACGGTTCTGGCTTCGGCAAATTACTTGCGCGGCTCTTTGTGGGCAAAGGGTTGATCCTGCTCGACCCCATTTCCCAAGAACTGCATGAGCTGGCCGAGCCGCTATATCGGACGGCGCTCGAGCGACATGCCGAACTGAACAACGAACTACTCTCGCGCTCCGGAGAACTCGAGCGCCGTGGATTCCACGCCCAAGTGAAGGTAGCCGACGGCAGCACCGCTCTTTTTCTGAACCTTGATGGAAAACGGGTTCCGGTTCGCGCGCGAGATGACGGTTTCATCGCAGGTAGGCGAAGCTTTTCCCGCTCGGAACTGCTGGACCTGCTCTCCAAATCGCCGCTCGATTTCAGTCCGAATGTGCTTTTGCGGCCCGCGATTCAAGACGGATTGCTTTCGACCGTGGCTTATGTGGGCGGCCCTTCGGAAGTTGCATATTTTGCGCAGGCATCGGTGATCTATAACCGCCTGCTGGGCCGCATGCCGGTCGTTTTGCCGCGCGCCAGCTTCACTTTGGTTGATGCACATTCGGCTCGACTGTTGCGGAAATACAACCTGGAGTTTGTTGACGTAGTGCAGGGCAGGGCCAAGCTGCGCGCCAAAATGGAAGGCAAGCTGCTCCCAAAGGCGCTGACTCGCCGGTTTGAGAGCGGAGAAAAATCGCTTCGGAAAATGCTCAGCGAGTTACGCGAGCAGGTTACCAGAGTTGACGCGACGCTCGGCGGCGCCATGGATACGGCGGAATCCAAGATGCTGTTTCAATTCTCAAAATTGAAAGAAAAAGCCGCACATGCCACGGCGGTGCGCACCTCCATTCTCGACGCCCACGAAGGCGAATTGATCGCTCAGCTTTACCCCGACGGTGAACTGCAAGAACGGCATCATTGCCTCCTACCCATGCTTGCGCAGCAGGGGATGCAATTTCTCGACGAACTCACAGGCCGGATCAAGCTCGGCGGCGCGAAGCATCAGGTGCTTTACCTCTAGGCCGCTTGCAAGCTGCCGCCACGGCCTCGTTTTCGGCTTTCGTCCTGAGTCTGAGATTGGCAGCTTGTTTGATCGCCGATCCTGTCATGCTCAGCACGCCAGCGTGCATCTCATTATTAGGATGGGGTACAGACGAGTGGGCAGCGCGCTCGCGAGCGACGAATGCTGAGGCGAGGGGCTCGTCTATCCAGGCGAGATGCGCTGTCTCTGATCGGCAAAACTGCAGCTGTTGCCGTCACCGCTGGCGGCGCCGGCACGCTTCACGGTGCCTGGGGTGAAGATCGCAACCTGGGCCTTGGCCCTGCGACTGTTCTACGCCCGGCTTTGCTGGATTCTTTACAGCGGGCCAGCTTTCGCTTTTTCTGGGAGCAAGCCAGCCCGATAACCGGCCTTGTGAAAGACCGCGCGTCCGGGCGGACAGGCGATCAGCGCACGCTTTCGAGCATTGCCGCGACCGGGTTTGGCCTCACAGCCTTGTGCATTGCGGATTCTCGCCGGTATCAGTCCCCCGACCGAATCAAGCGACGCGTGACCACCACGCTGGATTTCCTTCTCACAAGAGCGCCCGCGGTAAATGGTTTCTTTTACCATTACATGGACATGAACGGCGGCGCCAGGGCCGTCGGCAGCGAAATATCATCCATCGATACCGCCATTCTTCTCTGCGGCTGCCTGATCTGCCGTGAATACTTCCAGGATTCGCAAATATCCGGTCTCGCGGACCGCATCTATGATCGTGTGAATTGGCAATGGATGTTGAACGGGCGACCCACGCTTTCGCATGGCTGGACGCCAGAAAGCGGTTTCCTCCCCGAGCGCTGGGACACTTATTGCGAACTCATGATGCTATACCTGCTGGCGATCGGGTCACGCACCTATCCGATTCCACCGGCCAGCTGGAATGCGTGGTCCCGCCCGGTTATGGAGTATCGGGGCCTAAGGTACATTAGCGCGGCGACTCCTCTCTTTGTGCATCAGTTTTCCCATGCCTGGGTGGACTTCCGCAATAAACGCGACGCCTTCGCGAACTATTTCATCAATTCCGTCACGGCTACGCAGGCGCACAAACTCTTCTGTCTTTCGCTGGCGCACAAATTTGCCGATTACGACGAAAACTTGTGGGGAATTTCGTCGTCGGACTCTCCGAAAGGCTTTGTCGTTTGGGGCGGACCTCCGGTGATCGGTCCGATTGACGGGACGATCGTCCCCTCCGCCGCCGCAGGGTCAATTCCTTTCCTGCCTTCGGAGACGCTTGCGGTGCTGCAGAACATCCACGATCATTTTCCCGCGGCATGGACGCGCTACGGATTTGTTGATTCTTTCAACCCTCTCATCGGTTGGTACGATACCGATGTCGTCGGAATTGCCGCAGGTATTTCTGCCCTCATGGCAGAGAACTATCAGACAGAATTCGTTTGGAAAACGTTCATGAAAAATGCCCAGATGAGCAGGGCCATGTCATTGGTGGGCTTCCATCTTTTGTAAATCGGCGACCCGTCGTCTTGTGCGTGAGTCCAATCGGACCACCCCATGCGCTGCAATATTGGGTTTGCATTTGGCGGGCACGTTTTTCTAAACTCCCTGTATCCGAAACGGGCGGATCCGGAAAAACCTGCAAAAGAGCGATAGGTACAGGCCGTCGCGCGTGATTTCGGTTCGTTTCGCGGCGTAATCCGAGATGCCGGGAGGTCGAGAGATGGCGACAGGTCGGCGCCTATGAGAAGTGATCTGGCGATTTCGGGGTTTGCGCTTGCGGCTGCGTTGGCCTTCTGCGGACACGCGCATGCGCAGGATGTCACGCGGCAGCCGGGGGCCGTGTATGATTTCGATAAGAAGGGCGAGAAGCCACTCCCCGCACCAAAACATGACCTGACCGGCGTCTGGGAGCCTGCTGCGGGCCCGAGCGCGGGCGTTCAGGCCAATGGCGCCGGCGCGATGCCGTCCGACGGTAAGCCGGAGCACGACCTGCCGTTCACTCCGTTGGGGCGTGAGACTTTCATGGCTCACAAACCCACATTTGGAATTACTCAAGTTCCTTCCGCGCTGACCAATGATCCCATGCCCGCGTGTAATCCACAGGGCTTTCCGCGCGTCGTTCTTCACAATTTCAGGACCAGCCGCATCATTCAAACCCCGGAGAACGTGGTCATTCTCTACGAGTTCAATAAGAAATGGCGCGTGATCTGGACTGACGGGCGGCAACTGCCTAAAGATCCGACGGAGCCCACCTGGGGAACGCCGGATCCGCCGGAATCGCGATGGTGGGGATATTCCGTCGGCAAGTGGGTCGATGATTACACGTTCGTTGCGGAATCGAACGGTTTTGACGATCGGACGTGGCTGGATAATGCGGGCCGTCCGCATAGTGACGCCCTCCACGTGATCGAGGAATATCGTCGCGTGGACCGCGATCATCTGGAGATGACCATTACGATTGACGATCCAAAGATGTATACGAAGCCGTGGGTGGCGGTTAAACTGCGCCTCCGGCTGCAGGCGCCCAGCTTTGACATTCGGGAGATGGAATGCGCCCCGATAGAGACGGAAGAGTACAATAAGGAATTTGCGGATCCGGCCGCGGGAATTGATTCGAAGTAGGCACTGGCGGTTGCGAGCAGTAGGAGCGGCCCCGTTACCGGGAATTGCGGAGGCGATTATGAAAATTGACGGCGTGAGATTAGTCTTTCTGGCGCTTTGCGCTCTCGTGTTTGCCGCTCCCTTACTGGCCCACCACGGAAACGCCGCCTTTGATAACGATAAACGCATAACCATGAAGGGAACAGTTACAGAATGGTTGTGGGCCAATCCTCATTGTTTCCTGCAGTTCGAGGTCAAGGATGATAGCGGCAACGTCAGCCGTTGGGTTGCCGAAGCCAGCAATCCCCCGGACATGATCAACCATGGCTGGAACAAGAACATGTTGAAGGTGGGAGACCGGGTTACGGTGACGCTCATACCCGTTAAAAACGGAAAGCCGATTGGCCGCATTACCGCAGTCGTCTTGCCGAATGGGCAGACCCTTGACGGCGGTTTTGGCGCGCCTCCAGCTCGGAATGCCGGGAACGCGGACTCAACGGCCGGAACGAAGTAGCAGGACAAGAGTTGTTACGGAATCTGTGGAGGCATGCACCATGAAAGCGATGCTTATGGCGTTTGTTGCTGCCACTCTCGGGTTACTGATTTTTTCTGCGCCGGTTTCCGCGCATCACGGCTCTGCCGCGTTTGACGTCGGCAAGCAAGTCGTCCTGAAGGGGACTGTCACCCGCTGGTATTGGGCGAACCCGCACTGTTTTCTAAGTTTTGACGTAAAGGCTGAGGATGGCGGCGTCACGCACTGGGTCGCCGAAACCAGTAATCCTCCCGATATGATCAATCGCGGCTGGAGCAAGGAGACGTTCAAGCCCGGCGATGAGATCACTGCGACTGTTGAGCCGGTAAAGAACGGCAGACCGGCCGGCCGCCTGCTCGAAGTCGTTCTGCCCGACGGCAAAACTTTACATTACGCGTCGCCCTTCAAGGGAGCGGGAAACTGACCGGTCCGAACAGGAGGTTTCGCTATGCGGCCACTGTCATATCTCTGGGGGTTCACCCTTTTCGCGGCCGGCGTTTTCGCGGGCAGCGCCATACAGCCGGCGGGCGCCCAACAGCCCACTGACGGAAGCGTTCGGCTCAATCACGTGGGCATCGCGGTCAAGGACTTCCAGGAATCGCTGAATTTTTATACGAAGGTACTGGGTTTCAAAGTCGCCTACGCGCTGCCTAGCCCCGACGGCAAACCGACCACGACCTTCCTCCAGATCAGCCGAGACACTTTTATTGAAATGGCTCCGGCGAACGATAAGCTGCGCCCTGGCCTCACGCACATCGGTTTGCTGACCGATGATGCAAATGCCAGCGTCACCCAACTTCGCCAGCGCGGCGCCGATGTCCCCGACGTCCGCTCCGGCGGCGGCACCGGCTCACGGCTGTCGAACGTTCTCGACCCTAACGACATCCGGCTCGAGCTGGTTGAGCAGCCTTCCGGATCGCTCATGCGGAAAGCCATGGAGTCCTGGAAGTAGCCCGCACAAATTACAGGTCAGACCCGGTTACTTGCGTGAGGTGGTTGCAGAGTCCGAGGCGCCATCGTAGTAGACGTACGCTGCGCCGGCATTGGTCGCGGTCGTATCTTTTTGATTTCCGTTCACGCCTTTTGCCGCGCTATTTTCTTTGGTAGCACCCGCGGCCAGCACTTTGCCATCCGCGCTGAGCGCCACAGAAATACCAAACTCCTCCGCAGGTTTGGTGTTTGAAGCCTTCACGTACGCGGCCGGCTCCCACGTGTCGCCATTGCGTTTGTAGATGTAAACAGCGCCGGAATCTTCCGCTCCAGTGCCGTTCATGTCGCTGTTGATGCCGCTCGCGTCGCTGTCTTCCAGATGCGAACCGATGGCGATGGTGTTACCATCGCGGCTGATCGCCAGCGCCCAGCCGAACTGATCGTTGTCGCGCGTGTTGAACGATTTTACGTAAGCCTGCTGTGACCATTTGCCGTCTTTGCGCGTGAAGACATATGCCGCGCCACTGGATGTGTCGCTCGGCTCATCGTTGTTGCCGGCATTCGGCGGCTGAATGCCGGGCAGGATGGCATCTTCATCGAACGCACCGCCGACAATCGTGTTCCCGTCGTCGCTGATGGACACCGCGCAGCCCAGCGAATCACCCGGCTCCGCGTTTGACGCTACCAGGCGCATCTGCTGCGCCCATTTGCCGTCTCTGCGCACGAACGCATAGATGGCGCCGCGCCCGCGATCTTCGTCGTAGGTGCCCACGGCCATGGTGTTACCGTCGGCGCTCAGACCCACCGAATAGCCGAAAAGCGCGCCGCGTTGGGTGGTGTTCCACGGCTTGACGTAGGCCTGCTGGCTCCAGTTGTCGCCCTCGCGTGCGAATACAAAGACAGCGCCCGAATCCGGCGCCGAACTATTCTTCTGGTCGCCATCGATGCCGGTTGCAGCGCTCGGATCGCTTGTCTCGCCCACCGCGAGGGTGCCGCCGTCGCTTGCCAGCGCGACCGAATACCCAAACTGATATCCGACCACCGGCCCGCCGGTATTTGAGGATTTCACGTAGGCCTGCTGCGACCAGGCTCCATTCTTGCGTGCAAAAACGTAAACCGCTCCCGCTCCCGGCATGGAGCTGTCATTCTGATTGCCGTTGATCCCGGTGGCCGAACTCGCTTCGCCAATCGATCCCACCGCCAGCAGGTTGCCGTCATTGGTGAGCGACAGCGCGTTGCCGAATTGATAGCCCTCGCCCGCGTTCGATGCCTTGAGATAGGCCTGTTGCTTCCAGCCGGCCGGCGTGCGCGTATAGATATAAACCGCGCCGGAGTTGGTCACCATCTGTTTGCCCTTCACCAGCGGATTGACGCCCTTGCCCGCGCCATCCTCATCAATCGCACTCACGGCCAAGGTACTGCCATCGCCGCTGAGGGCCACCGCGCTGCCGAATTGATCTTCCTTGCTGGTGTTCGAAGCCTTGATGTAAGCCATGGATTTGGGCCGCCACGTGCCCGTGGGCATGACCACGGCCTTTGGCGGCATTACCTTGAGCTGCATCTTATGCTGCGCTTGCGCCAGCCCCGCTCGCGGCGCGGCCAGCATGGCAGCCGCCGCAGCGACGACGGTGGCACAATATGCTCTATTCATTAGCCAAAGCCCCCTGAAGCGGACGACAAGATGTAGAGCCGGGGTTTAGCCCGGCACTCCGCGATTAGGCAGCGTCGCGCTGCACTACGCCACGGTGATGATGGCGCCGATTTAATTGGCTGCGCTGCCGGATGGCGGCTGCCCGTTCTGCCCCTGCTCGGCTTTGATGCTGTTGTGGATCACCTTGCCGCTGTCGGTCATGGTGATTTTGCTCTCGTGCGAAAGGTTCAGATCCGCTGAGCCGTTCTTGTTTTGAGGACCAATAATCGTGATGTGATCGCCGGCCTTTAGTGTCGCGCGCGTCCATCCCTCGCGCGCCAGCAGATTCGCCGAACCGAGTTCCGCCTGCCAGCGTTCGGTCTTTCCGGCGGCGTCCTTGTTTTCGAAAATGATGAACGAGTGCGGATTCATGAATTGCAACTCCACCACGGTGCCACTCACGGTGACCGGATGGTCTTCGTCATAGCGGCCGGCAAAGCCGTGATGCGCGAATAGGGGAGCGCAAACCAGCAGGGAAGCAGCGACGGCGGTAACGGCAAACAGTCTTTTCATCTTCAGCCTCCAACAGTGCGAGAATTTCTCAGTTTATGAGCGTCCTGTCAATTACAACCCGCGACACGCACGTATACCGAATCACGCGCACGCCCGACACACGCTTGTGGTTATTCTAACGACGCGTGCCGTGCTCTTTCGGTTTCAAGCTCAGAGAGGGAGAGACTTGCAGAAGAGTTGCCGAGAGAAAAAAGAAAAGGCAGAGGGGGCACAAAAGTGATGCGCAGGCGTGAAACGAGCCTGGCTCAGAACAAACGTCACAACGAGCATTTCTAGACTGTGCCATTTTCCCAACTTGGTAAGGTGCGGGGACGACGGGATTCGAACCCGCGACCCCTGACGTGACAATTCTCCCGATAAAATTACAAGCGATCAGGATGAGTTGGCGGAACTTGCATTAATACAAGGACCTAGCTGAGATCGTTTTGCCGGCTGATTATAGAGATGTGGCTAAACTAGGCGGAAAGACGCCTAGGTGCGTTTGCAAGGAGAAGAAAAAAGATGCGCAGGAGTTAAATGGAGCCCGCCTGAGAGAGAACGTCACAAAAAGCATTTCAAGGGGAGTGCCATTCCTCCAAATGGGTGAAAAGAAATGGCGGGGACGACGGGACTCGAACCCGCGACCTCTGCCGTGACAGACGACAAATCTTTGACTGGCGTCAGCGGCATCAACGACTTACGCGGTATCGTGGCGGAGCCTGTCGGCATTGGTGGTACCTGTCGGCTCACCTTTGTGCAACGATTTGTGCAACGGCTATTGAACCAAGCCAGTGAGCGCATCGTTAACCGCCTTTCTCACGTCTGGAAGCACTGCCGTAGGTTCGATGTAATGCTTGCGGGCGACCTCTTTAGAGTTTCCTAGTGCCTCCGCTGCCGTCTCGCTGCTGTTGGCGTGCATGCGGACCTCAGTCCCTACGAATCTACGCAGCGAATACCATCCGTGCCACTTCGGAAGCGATTCATCCAGTTCAAACGCGTGGCCATCTTCCGGCTTGTGATCGGATTCGAGAGCGCTGCACACCGCACATTTCTTCAGAGACGGGACGATAACCCGCTTCGCCATATTGTCGAGGTTGATCGGCTGGCCCTGTTCTCCAGCTAGGATGTATCCGCCAATCGGCATCTCTTGCGCTTTCCACAGGTCCATCAAAATCTCGCGTAGCTCTTCAGTGACGGCCACAAAGCGCTCGCTCTGTTCTGTCTTTGTCGTGCCTACAATCGTATGCCAGACGGCGCGCTTGATGGCGATGTGCTTCTCTGCCCGGTCCCACTCTTCCCATCGCAACCCGCGAGCTTCGCCGGGCCGTACTCCAGTTAGAGCGAGAATCGCAACCGCTGCGCGGGCCATCGGCTTTCCCTTGAGCGCCGCGAGGATGCCTTGCACTTCTTTGCGCGTAGCTTTGACGGTACGCGTCGGCTTGACCGCTGACTCAGGAATGAGAGCGCACGACGCGGGGTTGTCATCTGACGAACGGGCAGGAAAATGTCCCTTACCCATCGCATAAGTGAAAATGCCGGATAGAAGGGAGCGGATCTTACCCACTGTATCGCGGTTCAATTCATGGCTGCTTGCAATCTCATCGAGAAGCCCTGAAACGATAGCGATGGTGAAATCCCGAAGCGCATACTTGCCAACTCGCGGCTTGATGTAGCGCTCCCAATAGGTTTTATAACCCGCATACGTGCTTGGCTTCATTGTCCGCTGAACATAAGGCAAATACACTTCATTGACGTAAGTCACGAACAATTCCGAAGAGTGGGTACACTTGCGGGCATCCCGTACGCGCTGCATCTTCTCTGCAACCAGATCATCGAGGTCCCGCACGCATCGGTATCGGTCGCCATAATCAGCGAGCTTGACGCATTTCTGCTTGCGGACGAGTTGCCCATTCACGACGAAGTTATCCCTATATCTCAGAAACCAGCTTGAGCCCTGCCTGAACACGAATCCCTTTTGCGCCATCGGTATTGACCTCCGCTAGTCTTTCGCAGGGATCGCGACGGAGCGCAAATAGTCAGACAACGATTTGCCCGCATCCTTGGCCGCCTTGCGAATCTTCGCGGCCTCGGCTTCGGTGGTGACGAATCTAAAAATCGTCTCCCGCTTAGGGCCTTGCATTGGTGGTCTGCCTATTCGCTTCGCCATCGCGTTCTCTTGGTATAAATATAGTACAGCTAACTAGCATTGTCAATCACCACTTTCTGAGAGCCATTCCGAAATCTTACGCCAACTGAAACGCACAACTTTGTCCGACAGTCGCATGTACGGCATAGGGTTTTTGCTTCGGATTTTCGCTCGTGTACGTGTCCGCTCATTCACCCAACTCACAGGCACCTTAAGCCGCTCTGCCAACTCTTCCGCCGTGAGAATGTCGCCAGGGTCTAACACGGGCCGTGGCGTCGCCAGTTGCGTAACGGTTGCCATTTAATACCCGTCCCTGCCGCAGACAACCGTTTCCGCTACTGAATCCGCTTCCGTAGGTGGCGCGTCGAAAAACCGCACGCGCTCAGGATCAAATTCGAGCGTGACCACTCCCGTACGTCCGTTCCTGTTTTTCAGCACATAAACGTGTGCCTGCCGCTCGTACGCGAGGTCCATGTTGTGTGTGAAGAAATCGCGTGACAGCCAGAGAATCAGGTGCGGCGTATTCCGAATAGAGCTATCGCCCCAAATGTCATCTAGGTGCGGATGCGCTCCCTTTTGCACTGCGGACGAAAGCTTGCCTTTGCGTAATTGCGAGATGAGCACGAAGCATATATTCAGGCGCTCCGCGAGCTTCTTTGCGCGAAAGACAAAACCCCGCTGATGCCGGAATACATTTTCATCGTCAGAGTCAGGATCGATACCCGCCTCTATTGCGAGCTGGTCATAATCGACAATGACCATATCAAGCCCGTGTGTGCGCTTCGCTGCCTCTGCCATCGCAAAAATACGCGCAGGCGTAATGTCGCGGTCAATGATCCGCATGGAGCATTCGCGATTCGCCGCATTGACTAAGCTGGCGTAGTTATCGGCGTTGAGTTTTTCGGGACGCTGGACGAAGTAGAACGGCACTCCCGCTTGATACGCAATCTCCCGCAAGGCTAACTGCTCACCCGGCATTTCGGCGCTGAAGTACAGAGTTTTGAAACCGTCCCGATCGGCGCGGAGCGCACATTGGGATGCGAGTAGTGTTTTCCCGTTCGAGGTGGGAGCTACGATTAAAACTAATTCCTTCGGGCGTAATCCGCCCGTCATATCGTCCAAATCCGTCAGGCCGAAATTGATCCGCCTTGCTGCTTCCGGCTCGCGCATCGCTTTCTCGATTGCCTTTAGGGCGCTCTGCGCAACGTCATCCCACTGCCGCGAGACAATCGAACTGCCGCCGTCATCCGCCACGCTCAATACCTGCGATACCGCAGACTCGATAAGCTGCTCTGCGCTTTCCGTGCCGTTCAATGCCGATTGACTGATTGCGTTACAGGAGAAAATCAACTTGCGCAGTTGCGCTTTTTGCTTAACCAGGTCCGCGTAATGGGCGATGTTCCGTATCTTGTATGCACCGTCTAGCAGGGATGATAGGTACGCTGCTCCGCCCGCTTCCTCAAGTTTGCCGGCCGTTCTGAGGCTGTCCGTTACGGTGACCAAATCCGGTGCGCTGCCGCTCGCGTGAACGGCTTCGATCTGCCGCAGGATCGTCTTGTGATGAGTATGGAAAAAATCTTCGGGCCGAATCATTGAGAGTATTTCAATCGCTGCGCTAGGTTCGGTAAGCGCTGCTCCCAATAGCGCACGCTCCGCGTCTGTGTTTTGAGGCAACGGCTTCGCGATTTCGTTTTGCATCGGGCTCATATGCGCGGCCTGCAATCTGCTGCGGTGGGAATGCGGGGAGCACGGCCATTGGACTCGGCAGGAATTTGCGCGGTGGAAGTCAGAATCTCATCTTCCCATCGTCGGCCATTGAGAAACCTACTCGGGTAAGGAATATATTTGCCGCCCTCTTTTTGCCACTGCTCGGTGAGCTTGAATCGCTCAACCGCCGCAATAACGGCGCTACGCTCTGTTTCTGGAATCTTTGACCAAGCCTTTTGTGCGGCTTTCTTGTCCTGTTTACGAGGAAAGACGTCCCAAAAAGAATCAAAACCCACCAACACAGGAGCCGAAGGCGACGGTATGTTTTTATTCTTTTCTTCTACTTCTACTTCTACTTCTACTTCTGTAAGCGTAGCTTTCGCGTAGCCACCCCCCGTAGCCTCGCGTGTAGCCGATGGCGTAGCCATGCGTGTAGCCGATGGCGTAGCCATGCGTGTAGCCGATGGCGTAGCCATGCGTGTAGCCTGCTTTTTTCCGGCCTTATATCGGTTCTGGCGGCTGTACTCGGATTGGTATTTTGACCAATTCAGGAGCCGAATAATTACGCGGCCATTCTCTTTCTCGACGGTGATGCGCTCCTGCTTCTCAAAAAGGTCTAGCATCCCGGAAAGCTCAGCCAGGTCTGGCACGTCAACAGCGCCAGCGATGCGCGAAAGTGGCAGGCCGATGAGCTTACCGCCCTCCTCGCCCGCACAGATCACTCCAGAAATTCGCGACTGCCCGCCGAGCGCCAGAAGATCGGCCCATACCGCACGCTGTTTATGGTCGAGCGTGAATCGCATCGTGCTCGATAGCCAGGGATCGACCCACAGCTTTATCCACTTGCGCGAGCCGTGATTCATCAAATCGCTCCTTCTAATTCGCGGGCTAAATTCTCAGTGCGGGCGACGCAGGCGGTATCAAGTGCAATGCCGATTTCGCATCG